>Ga0154497_103_pt1 | contig 6804 bp, 6 predicted proteins | sample RifGroD2_FD_115976 | JGI IMG/M metagenome (GOLD analysis project Ga0154497, IMG submission 115976) | Clostridiales bacterium GWD2_32_19 | reverse complement strand
TCATGTAAGTGCGAGGGCTATAGCGACTCATGCGTTATCTATTTTTGGAGATCATCAGGATGTAATGGCTACTAGGCAAATAGGTTTTGCTCTTTTGGCTGCTTCAAATGTACAAGAAGTAATGGATTTGGGAAATATCGCTCATTTATGTGCAATCAAGTCAAGGATTCCATTTTTACATTTTTTCGATGGATTTAGAACTTCTCACGAATATCAAAAGATTGAAGTGATAAACATGGAAGATGTGGCAAAGCTAGTAGATTACGATGCGATAAAAGAATTTAGAGCACGCTCGCTAAACCCAGAGCATCCCACTATAAGGGGTACGGCACAAAATCCTGATATTTATTTTCAAGGTAGAGAGGCTTCAAATAAGTTCTACGCACCAGTTCCAGATATTGTTGAAAATTATATGAGAGAAATAGAAAAGATTACGGGGCGGGCTTATCATCCTTTTGACTATTATGGATCACCCGAAGCTGAGCATATCATTATTGCTATGGGGTCTATGTGCGATACAATTAAAGAGACAATAGATTACCTTACAAGTAAAGGTGAAAAAGTGGGATTAATAAATGTACATTTGTATAGACCGTTTTCCCCTGAATATTTCTTTAAAGTGTTCCCAAAGACTGTTAAAAGGATTGCAGTACTTGATAGAACTAAGGAACCAGGTTCTTTAGGTGAACCGCTATATTTAGATATATTAAAATTATTTTATGATTACCAAGATAAACCAATCATTGTTGGTGGAAGATATGGATTAGGCTCAAAGGATACAAGACCGTCACAGGTTATTGCTGTTTTTGAAAATTTGAAGCAGGAGCAGCCTAAAAACGGGTTTACAATAGGGATTGTGGATGATGTAACTAATACATCACTTCCAGAAGGGGATGTAATTGAAACGACACCAGAGGGAACGGTTAGCTGTAAATTCTGGGGACTAGGTTCTGATGGTACAGTTGGAGCGAACAAGATGGCTATACAGATTATTGGAGAGAATACAGAACTTTATGCACAAGCCTATTTCTCATACGATAGTAAAAAATCTGGTGGAAGTACGGTATCACATTTAAGGTTCGGAAAGAGCCCGATAAGGTCACCGTATTTAGTATATAACGCAGATTATATTGCATGTCATAATAAATCTTTTATATATAATCTAGATGTTCTTAAAGGTTTGAAGAAGGGTGGTATTTTTGTATTAAACTGCCCGTGGAATGAGACAGAGTTAGAAGATAAGCTTCCTGCACATTTTAAAAAATATATAGCAGAGAATAATATTAATTTCCACATAATTGATGCAGTGCCAATAGCACAAGGACTCAAGCTTGGTGGTAGAATAAATATGATTATGCAATCTGTATTCTTTAAATTAGCAAATATTATTCCTATTGATCAAGCAGCCGGGTTTATGAAAAAGTCTGTTGAAAAGACATATGGTAGCAAAGGTCATGAAATAGTTGAATCGAACAAGGCTTCAATAGATAAGGGAATTGAGGGAGTTATTAAAGTAAATATACCCGATGGATGGGCTACTATAGAAGAAGGAAAAGCAGAAGAAGAGAAATCAGATGCAAAAGAGCTAAATGACTTCGTGAAAAACATTCAAATTCCTATGGCTAGACATCAGGGAGACGAGCTGCCTGTAAGTGCTTTTAATGGAATGGAGGATGGAAGTTTCCCTCTTGGAACTACTGCTTATGAGAAACGTGGTATAGCTGTAATGGTTCCAGAGTGGCAAATAGATAAATGTATACAGTGTAATCAATGTGCATATGTATGTCCGCATGCAGTTATACGACCATACTTGTTAAATGATGAAGAAAAAAGAAATGCACCAGAGACTTTCGAGACAAAAAAGGCCATAGGTAAAGGGATAGAAAATCTAGAATATCGTATTCAGGTAAGTCCACTTGACTGTACAGGCTGCGCCAATTGTGCAGATATTTGTCCAGCTAAAGGGAAAGCTTTAATCATGAAGCCTGCAGAGGAAGAAATAAAAGCAGAGGCAGATAACTGGAACTTTGCAATGACTATAACTGACAAGGAGAATCTAGTAGATCCAAAAACATTGAAAGGAAGTCAGTTTATTAGGCCACTACTAGAATTTAGTGGTGCATGTCCGGGATGTGGAGAGACACCATATGTGAAGCTACTAACTCAGCTTTTTGGTGATAGGATGATGATTGCAAATGCTACAGGATGCTCATCAATTTGGGGGGCAAGCGCACCATCTATAGCATACTCTACGAATGCATCTGGGAAGGGTCCTGCGTGGGGAAATTCATTATTTGAAGATAATGCGGAGTACGGATATGGGATGTTCCTCGGTGTGAACCAGCTACGTGAAAAATTAGCTATGTTGATAAAGGAAGCTTTGGATAAACCAATTAATGAAAAATTAAAAGAAGCTTTTACAGAATGGCTTGATGGAATTAATGATGGAGATGAATCTAAGGAAGCTACTGTTAAAATATTAGAAGCAATTAAAGATGAAGATTTAGAAAGTAATAAAGTGTTACAAGAAATATTGGATAAAAAAGATTATCTGATTAAAAAGTCCCATTGGCTACTTGGTGGAGATGGATGGGCTTATGATATCGGATTTGGAGGAGTAGACCAGGTTTTGTATGAAGGTGAAGATGTCAATATTTTTGTTATGGATACAGAAATGTATTCAAATACTGGAGGTCAATCATCAAAATCTACTCCGATAGCATCTGTAGCAAAATTTGCAGCATCAGGCAAGAAGAAGATTAAGAAAAACCTCGGAATGATGGCGATGAGCTATGGATATGTATATGTTGCACAAATTTCAATGGGAGCAAATATGAATCAAACGATAAAAGCTATTACAGAAGCAGAGGCATACAAGGGCACTTCAATAATTATAGCCTATGCACCATGCATAAGCCACGGGATAAAAACTGGTATGGAAACAAGTGTAGCGGAAATGAAAAAAGCTGTCACCACGGGGCATTGGCAGCTATATAGATATAACCCACTACTAAAAGAAGAAAATAAAAATCCTTTTATTTTGGATTCAAAAGAGCCAACAGAACCATTTGAGGATTTTATGAATGGAGAAATTAGATATACATCTTTAAAGAACACATTTCCAGAAAATATAAAAGAACTACATGATAAAGCAGAGAAGAATGTTAAGGAAAGATATGAAGAATATAAAAACCTAGCAGAGTAGAAGTATACTGAAAAAGTATTATGTATATTTTTCATTGCTTAAATAAGTACCACTCATAATGTTATTCTAGTAAAACGCGGAACTATATTTTTATACCTTTCATCTTGTAAATTAATTCGCGAAGCACATTACTAGCAAATAAAAAAGATATAACCTATATCTTTTTTATTTAATGTCTTTGGGTTTAATTCCCCGTCGGCTTGCTGCGTTCTTGTCATTGCGAGGAGGTTCTTTCGACGAAGCAATCTCGTTTTTGAAAGATGAGATTGCTTCGCAAAAAACGCTCGCAATGACAACATGATACCCCGTCGGCTTGCCGCGGGGAGATTTATTTCTCGTTTGCATCTACCCAGTCTTTAGCATTGCGAACACTTTTTTCGGTAGGTATAGGAACTCTAGAAACAGGTTTTGTATCTTTTATATTTGCCCAAGCGGCAGTAGTATGTTTTTCAATTGGTATCTTCCACTCTTTTCCATCTCGTTTATTCATTGACATAAAAATCACCCCTTTTTATATTGTTCTCCACATAAGAAAATATATAAGAGGAGGAATTATCTAAATTTGTAAGAGAAGTACTAAGTCTTAATAACTACCTTTATAAGCCATCTGACATGGTGTTAAAAACTTCATATCCGTGCTTCGCTTTTGAAAGAGGCAATCTATGTGTAATAATATATTTCATTTATAACATAAACTATACAAACCTTTGGAAAGATGAAGTAACAAAAAAGTCTTTAAATTCCAAATTATTAAATAAAATATAATAAGCTTATTGAAAAATATTAATTTTAATGCTATATTATATATATCTAAAAACTGTAAATTTTGACACTATGTGGGCTTTACAAATATCCTATTATCACAACTAATACCGTATGTACTATATTTCTCTATTGGAGGGTGTTTAATAATGATAAAAAAAGATATAAAATTTGAGACTGAAAACAATGTAAAATATGTAAAATTCGGTATTTTTGATGAATATCAGAATGACATAATTTCGACATACAGCACAAAAATTGGTGGAGTAAGCAATGGTATTTATGAATCAATGAATCTAAATTTTTATTTAGGTGATAGCGAAGAAAATGTATTAGAAAATTATAAAATATACTCAAATGCCATAGGTGTAGATTACACAAAACTAGTGTTCTCTGACCAATGTCATAACAATAACATTAGGATTGTCACAGAAGATGACATAGGAAAAGGGATTATAAAAGAGAAAGATTATCAAGACATTGACGGATTGATTACTAACATTAAAGGGATTGGACTAGTCACATTGCATGCAGATTGTGCACCTTTATATTTTTATGACCCCATTAAGAAAGTTATAGGATTGGCTCATGCGGGATGGAAAGGTACAGCAATGGAGATAGCAGGGAAAATGATAGATGTAATGAAAAATAATTTTGGTACAAATCCAGAAGATCTATTAGTTGCCGTAGGTCCTTCGATTTGCGGAAAATGTTATGAAATAGGAGAAGAAGTTAAAGAAGAGTTTGACAAAATGAGTATTGATGTCAGTGAATATATAAGTTTTGATGAAAAATCTCAAAAATATTTCCCAGACATATCTTTGATTAATAGAAAATTAGTAATTGATAAAGGAGTGAAACCTGAAAATGTTACCGTATCAGATATTTGCACAATGACCAACTTGGACATCTTTTTTTCACACAGAGGACATAAGGGTAAAAGAGGCAGTCAAGCTGCAGTCATGCAGTTGAAAATTGATGCTAATTATGAATCCACCATTCAGAGAAGATAGAGTAAAAGAGACTGGAAAAAATGAAAACATTTAAAGAATTAGTTTGCACCTATAATTATACTGTGATTATAGGTGCGCTTGGTTTTAAATACAAAAAGTGACTAATCAAGATATATAAAATTTATATCAGCATTGTACAATCTTTTATATAATTTGTATTGGTTTCTTAGTTCTCTTTTTGTAAAGAAAATGGTAGTGAAGAAGTCCCATAAAAATACCCAACCACCTATGAAAATACCTTCTTTAAAAACATTGATAAATATGTTTCCATCATCACCAGAAGAACCATAACCGATAAATAATAATGACATAGAAAAAAGTAAGTTAAAAATAATCTTACCATTTAAGGTTGATTTTGATCTATTAAGTTTTTCTATCACATAGTCATAGTAATTTTGGTAAGCTGAGATTAAGGTAGCTTCCTTTTTTTCGTCTTTTTTAGATGAAGGCAAATAAAGAACAATACCAATCTTAAAGTTCAATGGTATATCTTCAGATGAATTTACTATAAAATCATTAAATTCAGGTTCAATATCTCTTTTTTTGAAAGGAGATGGATCCCAGTCATCATATATTTCGTCATAATCATCAAGAGAAACTTCAATTAAATACGTTTTGCTTTTTTCATGGAATTTATAAAGTTTGTGAAAGAATTTTTTCTTGCTCATTTTATCACCTGATTTTTAGAATATTTTTATAAAATTATAACACATGTAATAATAAAAGCAAGGTAATTATTCAAAAATTAAAGGCAAAATTAAACTTTATTAGCAATTACAGAAAGTATATAATTTCTATAATTGCTAATAATATATGGGGGTGATAAAATGAATTTAGAAACAGCAATGGGTATTTTAAATGGTGATGACATGGTAAATGTGTATTATGAAAATGAGAAAGTATGGCTTGAGGATGTAGACGAAGATAAAGGGATAGCTACCGTTAGAAACATGCAAGAAGAAAGAATAGAAAATGTAAAAGTATCAAAACTGCGAGAATTTGAATGATAAAAAAAGAAATAAATGATTTAATTAAACAAAATAATTATGGAGTTCTCGCCACTAATTATCAAGACTTTCCTCTTTCAAGTCCAGTAATGTATTATTCAAATGATAAAAATGAAATATTTATAGCTTCTGTTGGCGGAAATAAATTTAAAAATCTTAGTACTAATAACAATGTTTGTTTGCTAATTAATACTGAATATGAAGATTACTTTAGAATAAAGGGAGTACAGATATTTGGTAAGGCAAGCGTATATGATAGAAATACAGAAAAATTTAATGAAGCAAGCAAATATATAAATGACTCAGAAGCTCTTGCAGATAACAATACAAAAATAATAAAAATATCACCAGTTAAGATGATATATTTGAATTCACTAGAAACTGGAGAAAAAAGAAAATATGAGGTCGATGTAAAATAGACCTCATATTTTAAACATACATATTATTAAATTTATGTTACAGAGGTAAAAAAATGAAAAACATATTGACTATATATTTTATTTGTTGTATAATTGAGTCGTGAATATAATAGATATTCCACCCAAAGTAGTAAAATTGAAGGGGGGGGAGTAACTATGTCAAAAGTAATGGTTAAGAAAAATGAATCGCTGGATAATGCTTTAAGAAGATTTAAAAAAGTATGTGCAAGAGACGGTATACTGAAGGATATCAGAAAGAAAGAGCATTATGAAAAACCAAGCGTAAAACGTAAGAAAAAGTCAGAAGCTGCTAGAAAAAGAAAAATTTGATAAGGTGGAGATATTTGTGAGTTTAAAAGAGCAGTTGCAAGATGATCTGAAGTTGGCCATGAAAGAAA
>Ga0154497_112_pt1 | contig 16309 bp, 28 predicted proteins | sample RifGroD2_FD_115976 | JGI IMG/M metagenome (GOLD analysis project Ga0154497, IMG submission 115976) | Clostridiales bacterium GWD2_32_19 | reverse complement strand
TGTTTGCTATGCACATTTTTAGCATAAAAAACTTTTTAGAGTTTTTTTACAAAACTACTTGACATTTATTAACTGGTCTTTATCAATTTGATTTATTATATGGTTAATTTTAATTTCGATATTCCGTTTTTAATAAATAAATTAAATAAATAAATTAAATAAATAATTTTTCTACCATGTTTAATATATATTTTACAACATTTCTATTAAAAATGTCAATCTTTTTCATTAGACTGTTGTATTTGATTTTATAATCAGATACCTTTAATTAATACAATTTCTATAGAAAAAGACTTGGCATGCAAGATTTTTGTAAAATTCTACATGCCAAGCTTTTCTGTTCTTTGCTATTATATTTACTCATCTTTTCCTTCTAGCTGTTTATTTAATTCATTTACCAATGTATCCGCATCCAGTCCATGACCATCACAAGCCTGCTCTAATGTTTCCATTGTGTGCATTGGACAACCTAGACAATGCATCCCATATCCCATTAATACTTCTGATAAATTTTCGTCTGTGTTTAATACCTCTTTAATTGTCATTTCTTTTGTTATTTTACTCATTTTTATATCCCCTTTCGTGGTTTATTTTATAATTCCCTTGTTTATGGGATGTTATTCAGTGTCATTTACTTTCGTCCCCATTCCAATCTGAGACTCTCGTGTGTTCTCCTACTTTTTTACTCGGTCTGTTCATTATTTTCTTAAATTTACTCCAAAAAACTTATGTCAAGTCTATATCCATGGTTACACAATTACCTAAAAGTAATATCAGCATTTTCAGTGACAGTTCCAGAAAATAAGAACCCTACCCCTTCATTCCAGACATTAATGTCTAACTTTCTGATAATATTTCCGTCAATTTCGGTATTATTTGTTTCTTTCTTGATAATACATCTGGTAAAAAGATAGAGTCATGTCCACTTTGTACATTGAATCCTTTTGCTATATCTATAGAGTGTTTTCCCATAAACAATAATTCTGATCCATCTAATACAATATCAGTAAGCATAAGTACAATAGAGTCTACGCCTTCTTCTTTTATTATTCTTTTAAGCACATCTTGTATTTCTCTTTTATTTTCAAGTAATTTTGTTACTCCAGCTGTTGTTACTTGTGAGACGAGAACTTTCTTTGCTCCAAATTCAAATAACTTTATATCTGTCTTTACTACATCTATTAGGTTTTCACCTTCAATAGAAGCACCCGCTATTATCATGTCTTTTCCGTATACTTCTACATTTACTCCTGCTATTTTTTCTAATTCCTTTGCTATAATCGTATCTTCTTCTGTGCAGGTTGGTGATTTGAATATAATTGTATCAGAAAGTATTGCACTCAACATAAGCCCTGCCATTTCTTTAGTTGGTATAATATTTTTTTCTTTATACAATTTAGCTATTATTGTAGATGTAGAGCCTACTGGCTCTGCTCTGTAGTACAACGGATTCGCTGTATTAAATACTATTCTATGATGATCAATAACTTCTATTATATTTGCATTGTCTATACCATCAATTGTTTGAGTTTTTTCATTATGGTCTACCAGTATAATATCTTGCTTTTTGTCTTCTGATTGTGCCTCTGTTATTTCTGTTATAAGCTCTGGCTCAGGTACTTTAAAATAATCTAGTATAAATTTTGTCTCTTTATTGATTTTTCCTAACCTTACAGCTTTAGCACTTACACCTAAAATCTTCTTTAACTCTGCATAAGCTAATGCAGCACATATTGAATCAGTATCCGGGCTTTTGTGCCCAATGACTAATATTTGTTTTGACATTTTATTTCCTCCTCTGTGTTTTAGGTAGTGTAAAATATTTATAGTACTAAATACTACACTATCATATTTTATATTTAAACTATATTTCATTAGTAGCTCACATACTCAAGTGTTAATCCTTCTGGTGGAGCAGTTGGTCCTGCTTTTTTTCTTTCTCTACTCTCTATTATATTTTTTATTTCACTTTTGTCAATCTTTTTTTCTCCAACTTTTATTAAAGTTCCTACAATTATCCTCACCATGTTATGCAAAAAGCCGTCGCCTTTAACATATATGTTTATTATTTTATCTTTTTCATATGTAACATTTATTTCTAAAATAGTCCTCACTGTTGTTCGGGTCACAGTTTTTGATGAGCAGAATGCTTTAAAGTCATGTGTGCCTAGAAAATGCTTTGATGCTTCTTTCATGGCTTCTACATCAAGTGTTTTATAGTAAAAATATGTATAGTTGTTATGCTTTGGCTGTCTTATTTTAGAATTTAATATGCAGTATCTATATACTTTATATTTTGTGTCTCTTATGGGATGAAACTCTATGGGTACATATTTTGCTTCTCTTACAACTATATCATTTGGCAATGTTTTATTAAATACCAGTGGTATTTTATCTATTGTTATGGCAGTTTCTACTTGTATTGATACTACCTGATAATCTGCATGTACCCCAGAATCTGTTCTGCTTGAGCCTATAACTTTTACTTTCTGTTTAAATATTTTTTTGCATGCCTTTTCTATATGTTCTTGAACCGTTATTCCGTTTTCTTGTTTTTGCCAACCGCAATAATTTGTTCCGTCATATGCAACTATCAACATTATATTTTGAAGCAACTTTACCACACCCTTTTATGCAAAAAATCCCGGCCCTCAGTCATCTGAGCTCCGGAATTTTAGGTTTTTCTGATTACTGATAGTTAGCTATCAAATTTAAAACTTCCCACTATTTCTTCCATTTGTTTTGCATAATTTTCAGTTTGTGATGATTCTTCGCTAAATGTTATAACATAAAACTTTTCATTATGTTTTGCTATATACCTTACTATATTCAGGTCAACTCCTGATAAGTTTATGGAAAATGTCAACTTATATGCATCTTCCCCACTTAACATAGTTTTTTCTACTTTTTCATTTGAATATCCTTCTACAAGCTTTTTAGATTGAACCATAATAACACTTTCAAAGTATTGATCTAATGTTCTTTGGTTTTTTGTAGTTTCTGCAAACAAATCTATGTTTTCTCTATATTTATCGTCATTACCTTGCTTAGGTGCGTAAATTGTAGCTTCTGTTCCCATAGCTCCAGATTTCTTTTCCCAATCACGTGGGTAACTTATAGAAAAATCATTTGTTTTGCTTTTATATACATTATTGCTCATACATGCAGTGAACATTATACAAAATACCACCAAAAGCATATATATTAAGCTTTTCTTCATGTGCGTCAACTCCTTGATTGGTTACCGGTTATCAATCGCCAGCAAAAAATTTCTGTGCTTTTTAGCCTAAAACTAAACTAGCTCTATTACGACCATTTCAGCTGCGTCGCCTCTTCTTTGACCTATCTTTATTATACGAGTATATCCGCCTTTTCTCTCTGTATATTTTGGCGCTATCTCTTCAAATAATTTATTCATCATATTTACACTTGTTGTTGTACTTCTTTGTTTGCTTAAATCTCCGACTTCTTTAACTGGCATTATAAACGCCATTATTTGTCTTCTTGCATTCAATCTTGATGGCATATCTTTTTTTATAACTTTTTCAATTTCATCATAAACAGTTACTTTTTTACCATTTACAACTTCTTTTATTCTCTTGCCCTCTTTATCCTTCTTTGGTACTTTTGCAACTACTTTTACTTCTTCAAAATTATCTTTTTCCTTTACCGCTATCGCTATTAGTCTTTCTGCAATCTTTTTTACTTCCCTTGCTTTAGCATCCGTTGTCTCTATTTTACCATGATATAGTAAATTAGTTACTTGATTTCTAAGCAATGCACGTCTTGCAGCTGAGTCTCTACCCAGTTTTCTATTAACTGCCATTTTTGTGCCTCCTTTCATATACCGTGTCCAATTATTTTATTCTTCTTCTCTTCTTAAATTAAGACCTAAATCTTTTAATTTAAACATAACTTCATCTATAGACTTTTTACCTAGGTTTCTAACTTTTATGAGCTCAATTTCGGTTTTTTGAACTAATTCACCCACTGAGTTTATTCCCGCTCTCTTTAAGCAATTATATGACCTAACTGAAAAATCTAATTCTTCAATTGTTGTATCAAGAATTTTTTGAGTTTCATCTTCTTCTTTCTTTACCATTATCTCAGCCTTTTTAGCATTTTCAGATAAATCAATAAATAATTTCAGATGCTCATTCATTATTTTTGCAGCAAGACTTATAGCTTCATCTGGTTGTATAGTACCATTTGTCCATACTTCCATTATTAATCTATCATAATCTATTACTTGCTCTACACGAGTTTTCTCTGTTGCAAAATTAACTCTTGTTATAGGCGTATATATTGAATCTATAGCAAGTACTCCTATAGGATCATCTTCGTTCTTATTTTTCACTGCGCCTTTATATCCTCTGCCTTTAGTTATTTTGATTTCCATATATAATTTTGCGTTTGGGTCTCCAAGTGTTGCTATATGTAAATCTTTGTTCACTATTTCAATATCTGAGTCTAATTGTATATCTCCAGCTGTTACTTTTCTTTCACCTTTTACATCTATATACAACATCTTTTCTGTAATATCTTCATCATTACATTTTAAAGCTAAACCCTTCAAGTTTAATATTATTTCTACAACATCTTCTTTAACCCCTGGTACAGTGCTAAATTCATGTTGAACACCACTAATTTTAACCGAGCTTACAGCTACTCCTGGTAAAGATGAAAGAAGAATCCTTCTTAAACTATTACCCAAAGTTGTTGCAAAACCTCTTTCTAGTGGTTCAATAACAAACTTTCCGTATTTTTTATCTTCAGATACATCGATAATTTCGATTTGAGGCTTTTGAAATTGAAACATTATATTATTCCTCCCCATTAATTACAATTCACAATGCACAATTTGCAGTGCAAAATTTTTTCAATTTATGACATCCGATAACTGATATCTGATATCTGATATCTGGGTTACTTAGAATATAACTCGATGATTAGTGTTTCTACAATAGGCACATTAATTTGTGATCTTAATGGAACTTGTGTTATTTTTCCTTTTAGGTTTTTTGCATCTTTTTCCATCCATTCAGGAATTATTGCTCCGCTTGAAGTTTCTGCAGCATCTTTAAATTTTGTCATAGATTTAGAATTTTCTTTTATCTCAATAACATCTCCTACAGATACCCCATATGAAGGAATATTAAGTTTCTTTCCATTTACAGTTACATGATTATGTCTTACAAATTGTCTAGCTTCTGTTCTTGAACTTGCAAAACCTAATCTATATATTACATTGTCTAATCTGGTTTCAAGGTATCTTAATAAGTTTTCACCAGTTATACCTTTTTCATTGTCTGCTTTTTCAAAATAATTTCTAAATTGTGCTTCTAGTACACCATAATATCTTTTTGCTTTTTGTTTTTCTCTAAGCTGTATTCCATATTCTGATAATTTCTTTCTCTTTTGACCATGTTGCCCTGGAGCATATGGTCTCTTATCTATTGCACATTTACCTGTGTAACATCTTTCGCCTTTTAAGAAAAGTTTTAGTCCTTCTCTACGGCATAATTTACATTTTGGTCCTATATATCTTGCCATTATTCTTCTTCCTCCTTCTATAATCAGTTCAAAAATTGAACTGGAAGTTTACAAAGTAAACCTATTTTATATTTATTGTGAACACAAAACACTAATCTCATGTCACAGTGTAGGCATGATGAATCAAGCCTACACGTTTTCCCTATCTGTAATTTGTACTTCGACTAAACTCTTCTTCTTTTTGGTGGTCTACAACCATTATGTGGTACAGATGATACATCTTTTATTGCTGTAACTTCAAGTCCCGCTACTTGTAATGCACGAATAGCTGCTTCTCTTCCTGATCCTGGACCTTTTACATATACATCAACTCTTTTTAATCCTTGCTCCATACCAACTTTTGCTGCTTGTTCTGCAATAATTTGTGCTGCATAAGGTGTAGATTTTTTAGAACCTTTAAACCCCATTTGACCTGCGCTTGCCCAAGATATAGCATTTCCTGCTTCATCTGTTAATGTAACAATCGTATTATTAAATGTAGATTGTATGTGTGCACTTCCGCTTTCAATATGTTTTTTTACACGACGTTTACGTGTTGCTGTTGCTCCAGATTTCTTCACTTGTTTTTGTGCCATTTAATCCTTTACCTCCTTACACTATTTTTTCTTGTTTGCCATCGTTCTTCTAGGGCCTTTTCTTGTTCTTGCATTTGTTTTTGTTCTTTGTCCTCTTACTGGTAATCCTTTTCTATGACGAATGCCTCTATAGCAACCTATTTCCATAAGTCTTTTAATATCAAGTGCTATTCCTCTTCTAAGATCTCCCTCTATAATTTGAGTTTCTTCAATAGTCTTACGTATTTTTGAAACTTCATCATCAGTTAAATCTCTTACTCTAGTATCTGGGTTAACCCCAGTTTCTTTTAAAATTCTGTTTGAACTTGCACGACCAATACCAAAAATATATGTCAAGCCTATTTCAACTCGTTTTTCTCTTGGTAAGTCTATACCTGCTATACGTGCCAATCTGTACACCCCCGTTTCAAAATAATTGAAAGTTGATAATTGAAAGCTGAATTATCTTCATTTTCAATTTTATTACTTTTAATAAACCTCTACTTAGTAGATTCTCTACTATTAATCCGATTCTGTGCTTATTATGTAGCACTATTTGTTTCTACTAGTCACTATTTATGAGCAACTAGTCACACAAAAGTTATTTAACAACTTTTGTACTCCGCCTCTTTTAGTCTAACAAGATTTGATTATACCGTAAGATACAGTTTTTGTCAACTGTTTTTACTTGTAATAAGGAAATTTTTGTTAATTCATCCTTGTTTTTGCTTATGCTTTGGATTATCACAAATAATTCTTACTTGACCTTTTCTTTTAATTATCTTACATTTTTCACATATAGGCTTTACTGATGATCTAACTTTCATAGATAATCCTCCTTTAATTAAATTTATTACGTGATAATGTTTATACCTTATCGCTCTATCACATTCTCAATTTTATTTTTCTCTCCATATAATCCTAGCTTTTGATAGGTCATATGGTGACATTTCTACTGTAACTTTATCTCCAGGCAAAATTTTAATAAAATGCATTCGTAGTTTACCTGAGATATGAGCTAGAACCTGATGTCCATTTTCAAGTTTTACTTTAAACATAGTATTTGGTAACTTTTCAATAACAGTTCCTTCTACTTCAATAATATCAGTCTTTGCCAAGGCAATACCTCCCAACTTCAATTCACACTGTACAATGCACAGTTTTTTTGGAAAGCCGCATGGCGACTTTCTTTTTTAGTAGCTACATGTTACTAACCACGCATAGCAATCATGTACTTCTCTATTGCTTTTCTTATGTCAGAATTATTGATTTTCTCTGCATTTTCAAGTTTTTGCAATAGTGAGTTGTCAATATAGTTTGTAATTTGTATATGTTTTTTCTTTTTTTCTTTTGGTTTCTCTAACTTTCTCTCTTTCCCATCCGCCATATATACACAATCATCTCTTGTATCAAGTATAATTAGAATTTTGCCTTTATCTCTTCCGGCTTTAGAAATTACAACTTGACCTTTGCTATAATCTAACATATATTAACTCCTTTAAAATATCTAATGACTCAAAGTAACAATTTCAGCTTCCTTATCAGTTATAATTACTGTGTTCTCATAGTGTGCTGAATTTTTGCCGTCTGACATAACTATAGTCCAACCGTCTGACATAACTCTTACATCAGCTTTACCCTCTGCTATCATTGGTTCTATAGCTAAAACCATACCTTTTTGGAGCCTTACTCCTTTGTCCCTTGTAAGGAAGTTTGGGATTTCTGGCTCTTCATGCATATTTCTACCTACTCCATGTCCTACAAAATCTCTTATGACGCTAAAACCGTTTTTTTCTATATATTGCTGTATGTTTTTTGATATATCACTTACATAAAAGTTTTCTCTTGCATATTTTATACCTTCGAAAAAACTTTTTTCAGCTACTTCTAGAAGCTTTTTGTTTTTTTCATCTGTATTACCCACTATAAAGCTTCTAGCAGCATCTGCATGGTAACCTTTATATCTAACAACAATATCTATACTTATTATATCGCCATCACTTATTTTTCGGTTACTTGGTATCCCATGTATTAGTTCCTCGTTTATAGAAGAACATATACTTGCAGGATATCCATGGTACCCTTTACAAGGAGCGTCTGCATTGTTTCCTTTGATAAATTCTGCCGCTAATCTATCTAGTTCTTTTGTTTTTACACCTGAAACTATATGGGTTTGCAGCATTTTTAGTGTCTCATTTAATATAGTTCCTGCTTGCCTAATATAATCAAGCTGGGTTTCATTATATATTCTAACACTCATTAGACACTCTCTCCTAAATGTTTTAATATTCTTTCTGTTATACTTTCTTTTATATCCTCGGCATTAATAGTAATAAGAATTCCTCGTTCTTCGTAAAACCCAATAAGCGGTTTTGTTTGCTCTTCGTACTCTCTTATCCTATTATTCAAAGTTTCTTCTGTATCATCTTTTCTTTGTGTTAACTCTGTTCCGCATACATCACAATGTTGTTCATTTTGAGGTTTTTGGTGTAACACATGATATGTCTCGCCGCAATTTTTACAAACTCTTCTGCCGATTATTCTTTCTAGTAAATGTTTATATTCTGCTTCTATGTTAAATACAGCAGTTATTTTCTTAGATGTATTACCAAGCAATTTTTCCAAATCTTCTGCTTGAGTGATTGTCCTTGGAAATCCATCTAATATGAACCCTTCTTCACAATCGTTTTCTTGTATCCTGCTATTTACAACTTCTAATATTACCTTGTCTGGTACAAGTAGTCCATTTTTCATAAAATCTTCTGCTTCTTTTCCTACTTGTGTTTGTTCTGAAACATTTTTTCTCAAAATGTCTCCAAGAGCAATATGAGGAATTTTTAGCCACTTTGACAATGCTGTCGACTGAGTTCCTTTTCCTACTCCTGGTGCTCCCATGAGTATAATTATCATCAAACCTTCCACCCTCTACCTTTATTAAAATATTACTTTTATTCTTAAGTTCCTTAATCTTACGATAAGAATCCTTTATAGTGTCTAACCACCATGTTAGCTTCAAGTTGCTTAAGTATATCAAGTGCTACACCAACTGCAATTAATATAGATGTTCCTGTAAATCCAAGACTTGTCATGTTTATAGCATTACCAAACACAATAGGTAATAATGCAATTATAGCTAAAAATGTTGCACCTACAAGCGTAATGTGATTTAATACATATGTTATAAACTCAACTGTTGGTTGTCCTGGTCTTATTCCAGATATTACCCCACCGCTTTTTTTCAAATTATCTGCAAAATCGACAGGATTAAATTGTATTGTTGTATAGAAATAAGAAAAGAATAATATTAGCGCTGCATATAATGTCATTCCTATTGGTTGATGTGTCCCTAATGCGTTTATAACTCCGCTAATATTTGCAGGTAAATTTGTACCTGAAACTGCAACAAACTCTTTTATTGCAGCTGGAAATTGAAGTATACTTGACGCGAATATTATAGGCATAACACCCGATAAGTTAACCTTGATTGGTATATTATTTGATTGTCCTCCATACACCTGTCTTCCGGCTAATCTTTTTGCATATTCCACGGGTATTCTTCGTTCCGCATCTTGCACAAATACGACAAATGCTATTACTAATACAAACATTGCCATTATCATAGCATATACAATTGGAGTGTTAGCTTTAGTCCATATTGTTGCCATAGTCATTGGAAGTCCTGCTAATATATTAATAAAGATTATTAGCGATATTCCATTTCCTATGCCTTTTTCTGTTATTTGATCACCTATCCATATTAATATAGCAGTACCTGCAACCATCGTTAGTATCGCAACTGTATACGATAACGCTGATGGATCTTTAAGAATACCTTGCCCTCTTAAGGCAAATGTGATTCCTGCTGCTTGAATTGCAGATAATACTATTGCTAAATATCTGGTGTATTTGCTTATCTTTTTTCTGCCATCTTCTTCTTTATTAATTTTCTCTAGTGCTGGTATCGCAACTGTAAGTAGTTGCATTATGATAGATGCATTGATATAAGGAAGTACTCCCATCGCAAAAAGCGACATGTTTTTAAGTGTTCCTCCTGATAAAGTATCTATCATTCCTAGTCCTTCTGAAAATTTATTGAATATGTTGGCAAGAACATCTGTATTAACTCCTGGTATAGAAACACTCGCACCAAGTCTTATTATAACTATCATAAATAGCGTGTATAATATTTTTTTTCTTAAATTTGGTATCTTGAAAGCATTTGCAAAAGTTTGAAGCACTTATATCACCTCTGTTTTTCCGCCCGCATTTTCTATTTTTTCTTTGGCAGTTTCGCTAAAATAATTAGCTTTTACGGTTAGTTTTTTTGTTAGTTCTCCATTACCTAATATCTTAACGCCATCTCTAGCTTTAGATATTATTCCTGATTCTATTAACATTTCTATGCCAACAACTGTACCGTCCTCAAATTTCTCTAATCTGCTTATGTTTACAGCAACAATGTCTTTTGAGTTTCTGCAAGTAAATCCTCTTTTTGGTAATCTTCTGTATAAAGGCATTTGACCACCCTCGAAACCTGGTCTTACTCCTCCACCAGCACGAGCTTTTTGGCCTTTATGCCCTTTTCCAGCAGTTTTTCCAGTTCCAGAACCGTTTCCTCTACCTATAATCTTTTTAGTAAATCTCGATCCTTCTGCTGGTTTAAGTTCATGTAAGTTCATATTTTACCTCCATTCTTTATTTATTGTGTTACTGATTTTCAAATTCAGAAAACCATTATTGTATAATATTCTTCTCGTTGACTGTCATTGCGAGGAGGTTCTTTCGACAAAGCAATCTCATTTTTTAACATGCTTTTTATTGATGAAAATGAGATTGCTTCGTCATTCTTCCTCGCAATGACAACGCTAAAATCCTAATTTTATTAAATTTCTTCCACTTTTACTAAGTGTTTTACTGTATTTATCATACCTCTTATTGCCAAATTATCTTTTTGCTCTACTGTAGAATTTATTTTATTCAATCCTAATGCTTTTACAGTAAGTCTTTGATTTGGTTTCGCTGCAATTTTTGATTTTACCAATGTTATTTTCAATGTGTTAGCCATGTTTGCGGCCTCCTATCCTATTATTTCTGACAATTTTTTGCCTCTTGCTCTTGCCACATCTTCTGGCTTCTTAAGTGTCTTTAGTGCCTCTATTGTTGCACTTACAACATTTCTCTTATTATTTGAACCTAAAGATTTTGATCTTATGTTTTTTATTCCTGCAAGTTCAAGCACTGCACGTGCAGTACCACCAGCAATAACTCCAGTTCCTTGTGGAGCTGGTTTAATTAACACTTCTGAACTTACTGCCTTACCTATGTTTTGATGATATATACTGCCATCTTCATTTCTAGGAACATATATCATATGTTTTTTTGCATCTTCTATTGCTTTTTTAATAGCATCTGGTATTTCGATAGATTTCCCAGTTCCAACACCAACACATCCATTATAATCTCCTACAACAACAACTACAGCAAATCTAAAATTACGTCCGCCTTTTACAACTTTTGTAACACGTTTAACTGATACAACTTTTTCTTTTAAATCCATTTTACTTGTATCTATTTTGGTTGACATTCTTGACCCTCCTTTAATTAAAAATCTAATCCAACTTCTCTAGCGCCGTCTGCTAACATCTTTACTTTTCCATGGTATATGTATCCACTTCTATCAAAAACAACTACTTTTATTCCTTTTTCCATAGCTCTTTTTGCTAATACTTCACCTATGAGTTTAGCTGCTTCTATATTCGCTGTATTTTTCAATTTTCCTGCAATTTCTTTTTCCTGAGTTGAAGCAGATGCAATTGTATTGCCTGTTTCATCATTTATAATTTGTGCTGATATATGATGTAAACTTTTAAATACACATAATCTTGGTCTTTCTTCTGTTCCACGTATTTTGTTTCTTATTCTAGCATGCTTATCTGCTCTTGCTTCAGAACGTGATAATTTCTTACTCATTAATCATACCTCCTATGCATTATTTTTTACCTGACTTACCTTCTTTACGTCTTATAACTTCATTAGCATATTTTATTCCTTTACCTTTATATGGTTCAGGCTCACGTTTGCTTCTTATTATAGCCGCAAATTGACCAACTTTTTCTTTATCTATACCTTTTATTATGATTTTTGTTGCTTCCGGAACTTCTGATAGAACACCATCTGGATCTTCAAGTTCTACTGGATGAGAATATCCAAGAGCCAATACTAATTTTGTACCTTGTTTTGACGCTTTGTATCCTACACCATTTATTTGAAGTTCTTTTGAATATCCTTTATCTACTCCTTCTACCATGTTAGCTAGAAGAGTTCTTGTTAATCCGTGCAATGATTTCATCATTTTTAAATCACTTGGTCTCTCTACTATTAACTCATTATTTTCTAATTTAAGATTCATTTCTGTTGGTAATTTTCTTTCTAAAGTTCCCAAAGGTCCTTTAACTACTACTTGATTACCCTCAGATATCGTTACTACTACATCTTTTGGTAATACTATTGGTTTTTTACCTATTCTTGACATTTCTATACACTCCCTCACAATAATTCACAATCCACAATGTAAACTTCCCAATGTGAACGTCTTCTTGTTTTGTCTTTCATAAACTATCTTATTACCATACGTATGCTAGTACTTCTCCACCTACGTTTTCATTTTTTGCACCTTTGTCTGTAAAAATTCCTTTATTTGTAGAAATGATTGCTATTCCAAGTCCACCAAGTACTCTAGGTATCTCTTCATTTGAAGCATATACTCTAAGTCCTGGTTTTGATATTCTCTTTAAACCTGTAATAACTTTTTCATTCTTATTTTTCCCATATTTTAATGTTATTCTTATACTTTTCTTTACACCCTCGCCTACTACTTCATAACTTTTAATGTATCCCTCATTAGTAAGTATATCTGCGATTGATAATTTTATTTTTGATACTGGCACATCTACCGTATTATGTTTAGCTGTGTTCGCATTTCTTATTCTTGTTAGCATATCTGCAATTGGATCTGACATTTGCATATTTAAAATCCTCCTTTCTATTACCAGCTGGCTTTTCTAACACCTGGTATTTCTCCTTTATATGCTAAATCTCTAAAGCATATACGACAAATTCCAAATTTTCTTAATACCGCATGAGGTCTTCCACATATATTACATCTTGTATATTCTCTACTAGAAAATTTTTGTTCTCTACTTTGCTTAAGTTTCAAAGATTTTTTAGCCATTGTCTAACCTCCTTTATTTTTTTCTGAATGGCATTCCAAACAGACTTAACAATTCCCTTGCTTCTTCATCAGTTTTAGCTGTAGTTACAAATACTATATTCATACCTCTTATTTTATCTATCTTATCAAAATCTATTTCTGGAAATATCAATTGTTCTTTTATTCCCAAAGAATAGTTTCCTCTTCCATCAAATGAGTTTGAACTAACCCCTTGGAAGTCTCTAACTCTTGGTAACGCAAAGTTTATAAGTCTTTCTAAGAAGCTATACATATTTTTGCCTCTCATAGTTACTTTACAACCTATTGATAACCCTTCTCTTATTTTGAATCCTGCAATTGACTTTTTAGCTTTTGTAACAACTGGTTGTTGTCCAGCTATTTTTCTCATATCAGCTACTGCAAATTCAATGATTTTTTGATTTTCTTTAGCTTCCCCTAATCCCATGTTAATTATTACCTTTTCTATTTTGGGTACTGCCATTTTGTTTTTGTAGCTAAATTTTTTCATCATTTCAGGAATGATAACTTTACTATATACTTCTTTCATTCTTTCCAATGTATTTACCTCCTCTCAGGAACTAATCTATTATTTCTCCTGTTTTCTTCGCAACCCTATTTTTTTCTATTTTACCAGTTTTTTTGTCTTCTGATACTTTAATCCCAATTCTTGTTGGTTGACCGTTGTGTAAATACATAACGTTAGAAACTTGAATTGCGCTTTCTCTAGAAAATATTCCGCCTTGCTTTGTCTGTGCATTCGCTTTTTGATGCTTTTTAATCATATTTACACTTTTTACAACAACTTTGCTTTTCTTCAAATCTATGCTTAATATTTCGCTTTTTGTTCCTTTGTCTTTTCCAGCAATAACTATTACCTTATCACCTTTTTTAAGCTTTGCTAAAGCCATTCATAAAACCTCCTTCTTATAGAACTTCTGGTGCTAATGATGCTATTTTTATAAATTTTCTGTCTTTTACTTCTCTTGCTACTGGTCCAAATATACGAGTTCCTCTTGGAGTTAAATCATCTTTTATTATAACTGCTGCATTTTCATCGAATCTGATGTGTGAACCATCTTTTCTGCCTAATCCTTTTACAGTTCTGACTATAACAGCTTTTACAACGTCACCTTTTTTAACAACGCCCCCGGGTGTTGCTTCTTTAACGGCAGCTATTATTATGTCTCCGATGTTACCAAATTTTCTCGTAGATCCGCCCATAACTCTAATACACATTATTTCTTTAGCTCCTGTGTTATCAGCTACTTTTAATCTCGTTTGTTGTTGAATCATGAAAATTCCCTCCTTTATTTATTTCGCTTTCTCTACTATGTTAACAAGTCTCCAACATTTGTCTTTAGAAAGTGCTCTTGTCTCCATAACTTTTACTTTATCTCCGATTTTGCATTCATTGCTTTCATCGTGAGCTTTTAACTTGTATGTTCTTTTAATAATTTTACCATACAAAGGATGTTTAACATTGTTTACAACAGCCACAACTATTGTTTTGTCCATTTTATCACTAGTTACTACTCCAACTCTTGTTTTTCTATAATTTCTTTCAATCACTAGAAATACCTCCTTAATAGTGCTTTGTGATTTGTGATGTTTTACTTCGTAAAGTGATGCACTCCGTTTGATATAAATGCTTTTCTACATCAACCTATTACTCTATCACATTATCACTAAAATTTTTCTCAGTTATTATTGTTTGAACTCTTGCTATACCTTTTTTTACTTCTTTGATTCTTGCAGTGTTTTGAAGTTGATTTGTAGCATTTTGAAATCTCAAGTTAAACAATTCTTTCTTCAAACTTACAAGTTCTACATTTAAATCGCTATTATTTTTTAATCTTAATTCTTCTCTAATTTTAGTTGTTTTCACTACTTATCACCTTCCTGTTCCACTTTTGAAATAATTTTACATTTCACAGGTAATTTATGCATTGCAAGTCTTAAAGCTTCTCTTGCTATTTTATCAGACACTCCTGCTATTTCAAATAGAATTCTTCCTGGTTTAACAGGTGCTACCCAATGATCAAGAGACCCTTTCCCTGAACCCATACGAACTTCTGCTGGTTTAGCTGATACTGGCTTGTCAGGGAATATCTTAACCCAAACTTTACCATCACGCTTCATAAATCTTGTCATTGCAATACGCGCTGATTCTATTTGATTTGATTTAATCCAAAATGGTTCTGTTGTCACTATTGCATATTCACCTTGTGTTATTGTAATTCCTCTTGCTGCTTTTCCTGATAGGCGGCCTCTAAATTGAGTACGTCTTTTTGTTCTTTTCGGCATCAACATTATTCAGCAACCCCCTCTGTATCTTTTTTCTTTACAGGGAGTATTTCTCCATTATATATCCATACTTTAACTCCTGTTTTACCAAAAGTTGTATGTGCTTCTGCAAAACCATAATCTATATCTGCTCTTAAAGTTTGCAAAGGTATTGTTCCTTCATGATAATGCTCTGTTCTAGCCATTTCTGCTCCGCCTAAGCGTCCTGAAACAGATGTTTTGATACCTTTTATTCCTGATTTTAATGCTCTTTGCATAGCTTGCTTCATTGCTTTACGGAAAGATACACGGTTTTCAAGTTCGCTTGCTATTTTTTCAGCTACAAGTTGTGCGTTTTTCTCTGGTTTCTTTATTTCTAACACATCAACAAGTACTTTATTTTCTGATAACTTTTGTATATCGCTTTGTATTTTATCTACTCCTGAACCTTTTTTACCTATTAAGATACCTGGTCTTGAAGTTTTAATTATTACTTTAGCTCTTTTTGAAGTTCTTTCTATTTGTATATCAGCTATTCCTGCTTGATAGTAATTGCTTTTTACAAACTTTCTTATTTTGTTATCTTCAAGCAATAAATCAGCAAAATCTTTTTCTGCATACCAAGTTGAACTCCATCCTTTATTAATTCCAACTCTTAACCCATGTGGATTTACTTTTTGTCCCATGT
>Ga0154497_131_pt1 | contig 45461 bp, 38 predicted proteins | sample RifGroD2_FD_115976 | JGI IMG/M metagenome (GOLD analysis project Ga0154497, IMG submission 115976) | Clostridiales bacterium GWD2_32_19 | reverse complement strand
GAGGTGTAAGCATAGCAATATGTTAAGCTGACTAATACTAATAGGTCGAAGGTTTGACCAATATATATACAAACATCTCTCTTACATTATTTAGTATTATGGTTTTATATTATTTTTAGCTGTGACTATAAAGTTTATGCATTGTTAAATAAAATATGGCCCTGTAGCTCAGTTGGTTAGAGCGCTGCCCTGTCACGGCAGAGGTCGTGGGTTCGAGTCCCCTCAGGGTCGTAAATTAATACTTAGATACAACACATATATTATATATGGTATCTATCCCGGGCGCATAGCTCAGCTGGGAGAGCACCTGCCTTACAAGCAGGGGGTCACAGGTTCGATCCCTGTTGTGCCCATAAAGATTTACAAATATAAATCTTTATATAAGTAATACATATTCTAAATAAGGTCATAATATAATTAATAAAGCTTAATCAAAAATTCGCCGACGTGGCTCAATTGGCAGAGCAGCTGACTTGTAATCAGCAGGTTATCGGTTCAACTCCGATCGTCGGCTTATAGGGGCCTTTAGCTCAGTTGGTTAGAGCGTCCGGCTCATAACCGGATGGTCCGGGGTTCGAGTCCCTGAAGGCCCATACAAAATTTACAAATACTTGCCGAAGTGGCGGAACTGGCAGACGCACAGGACTTAAAATCCTGCGGGACTTACCTCCCGTACCGGTTCGATTCCGGTCTCCGGCAATAAGATATCAAAAGTCAGATATCAGAAGTCAATCTTGACTCTTGATACCTGACTTTTGTGCTTTGTCTACGCTATATTCATTGTGAGGGATAACTAAAAACTGTGCTTGTGTGTTTTACAAGCAATTGTGAGAACTTAAGCATAGATGGTAAGGAAATAGTAAGGATAGTATTAATAATATAAAAAAATATGTGCGTGTAGCTCAGCTGGATAGAGTACTTGACTACGAATCAAGTGGTCGGAAGTTCGAATCTTCTCATGCACAATAAAAGTTAAGTAAAGAGGTTCTAGAATTTAGTTTCTAGGACTTATTTTTATGGTTCGTTGTCAATAGTGGGGGCGTATAAAACTTGAAAATGTGTTGTGCGCTCTTTGTTTACAATGGATTTATTTTAGTCGAAATTATCCGTGCATTGGACTACCAAAAGTATATAAGATTCTATTTCAAAAACCTCGAATAATTTATAGCCAAAAGAAATCCTTTTTATACATTTATGTTTGGTGGATGTTGTAAAATAAAAGTATTTGAATACTTTTTGTCTAACAATCTCATCAAGCCAGTTTTAGAGTTCTTGAAAAATCAACAAATTCTTTTACTTTGAAAATTACAAAATTAATGCCAAAAAAGTTTTATTGTTTTATGTAATATATTGTTATTTCATGGAATATATGGTATAATAACTATGAAATTTTGAAAGAAGAGGATGGGATGACAGATGGAAAGTGTTACGGAAATAAGAGATTTTAAAAATAATAAGGGTAAAAAGTTAGTAGAAGATAAAATAAAAAGTATTAAGTACTGGGAGGAGCTTCTGGGTAAAGAACTTACTGCGGAAGATGTTTATGATTTTATTGAGGGTTTGAAGGCTAAAGAGCCTCAAAAGACTATTGAGGAAATTATGGAAGATATAGATCAGTATTCAAAAAGATTAAAAAAAGCTTTTAGGAAGTGGGATTATATTGTAGGTGAGATAGATTTATCTGATTATATGGAATTTTTCAGTCCTAATAATTTGGAGTTTGCAAACAAATCTCTTTATTTTATAGAACATAAGATAGAGAGTCGTTTAAATAAAACATTGAATCCTACACAAATTGAATGTTCAATGGCGCTTTATGGAAACGGGGTTGAAAACGAAGATATTTCAAGGGTACTTGCTAGTGTTGGTCCTTCTGATATAGAAAGGATGGGACATATAATCAATATACTATGGTTAACTAAAGGTAATGAGCAATTTGTAGATATTGTTGTTTCTGATATTTCTGTAGAAGATTTAAAGTATATGGATCTTATGCTATACGAACTTGATCAATGGGATGAAATAATATTGCCTACAGAAAATGAAGCAGAAAAGTAAAACAAAACTCATGGGCTTTATTTCAGATAAAAAGATGGATAAATATATAGCAGTAGCTTATATGATATAGTAAAGATGATAATTAGAGACTATTTAAGTTTAAGAAAATTAGAGGTGCTGATATTGAAAATAAAATCAATAATAAGAGCAGTAGTAATAAGTATAGTAATAGGCTATATGAGTATTGTTTGTATTCTATATTTTTCACAAGATAGTATGATTTTTATAAATCAGACGCTTACAAATGCTGAAGTTAAGATTATTAACTCACAATTTGAAAATTGCGAAGAGGTTAGAATAACTACAACTGACAATATAAAATTGCATGGTTGGTATGTTAAAAACTCAGAGCTTAAAAAGGCACCACTTATAATTTATTTTGGAGGTAATGCGGAGGAAGTATCTAATTTTATACACTATAAGGATAGCCTGAAAGGCTGGGATATAGTAGCGATAAATTATAGAGGATATGGACTAAGTGAAGGTAAACCAAGTGAAAAAAATATATTTAAAGATGCGGAATATATATATGATAGCTTTGCTAAAAGAAGTGATATAGATAATAATAAGATTATTGTAATGGGTAGAAGTCTTGGAAGTGGGGTTGCAGTTCATCTTGCATACGAAAGAAAACTAGCGGGAGTTATACTTGTTACGCCATACGACAGTATTACCAAAGTAGCTCAGGAAGAGATTTCATATATCCCAGTCTCGTTATTCATAAAAAATCCGTTTGATTCTATAAAAATTGCTCCTAAAATTAGTACGCCTATGATAGCACTAGCAGCAGAAAATGATACTTTTATACCTCCAAAACATGCAATCAAATTGGTTGAAAAGTGGGGAGGAAGTCATGAGATAAAGATAGTAAAAAATACAGAACATAATACTATTCAAAACGGAGAGGGGTACTGGGAAAGTATAAATGAGTTTCTTATTAGGATAGTAGAAAGCCTTAAATCAGAGTGACACGGATGAATTGGAGATTTAAGATTTACCAATATGCAAGAGACAAAAATCGGTATCCCCGTATTTTACAGTCACAGAGTCAAGTCTGAATATTCAGACTTGACTCTGTTTTTACGGATATAATAAGCAATGATATATCTGGTATTTTATCTTTTGACTTTATTGTTATTCTATTTCTTAAATCTCCATATCTCTAAGACGAATTTTTAAGAATAATATTAATTTTATTTATAGGTTTTATAATAGAAGAATATATACCGATTACTAGAAACACTACTACTATAAAACTTATGATTGCTATAATAGTAAAACTAATTTTAAAAATTATAAAATTTTTTAGATATGGGTACCAAAAAAATACAAATAGGTCGTATACTATGGTGAACATAAAAATAGAGAAATATCTTAAATGATTATACTAAGTAAGGGGGTGGGAATAAAAATAGTTAGTAAATATGCAAGATAATCAATAAAATATATTTATAAAAAAGGAGGAGATTTTTATGAGAAAAAATCTCGTATGTTTAGTAGTTGTAGTTGTAGTTGTGGTTATGTTTATGAGTGTAGTTAATGTTTCACTTGCAAGTTCTTCAAGTCAAAAGGTGGATAAAAGTACAGACAGTAGTACAACAAGTCAGGGTGAGGTAATCATTGATACAGATGAAGAAAAAACTGGAGCTGGTGGCCAAAATTCTATAAAGAGTATAAATGATGTTGGGGATGAGAAAGCAGGAATTGAAGTAAGATACAGAGCAATGAATAAAATAATGAATGCATATAAGGTTATGTTGAAGTCTATGGAAGGTTCAAGTGCAACTGATAAAGAAGCTAAAGTAGAAAGACTAAAATTAAAGATTGCTAATTTGGAACAAAGTAAGGTAGCAACTAGAAATAAGCTTACAGAAAGTAAAGAGGCTTTAAAAGAAAGGATAATGAATACATACACTGAAGAAGAAAAAACAAAATTAGGTGCAGCTGCAGATGCTTTAAAACAATATAAAAATATAGCAGTACTACCTTATCAAAATGTATATGCAAAAGAAAAGGAAATTAAGTTTGATACACCTCCAGTAATTAAAGAAGGAAGAACTTTAATCCCTGTAAGAGCTATAGCAACAGCTTATGGTTTTGAAGTTAGCTATAACGAAGAAACTAAAGAAGTAACACTTATAAAGGATGGTAATGAGATAAAACTATGTATTAATTCAAGAGAAGCATATGCAAATGGTACAAAAATAGAACTTGATGTCCCAGCTGAAACATATAATGATAGAACAGTTATACCCTTAAGATTTGTAGCTGAAAATATGGGACTAAACGTTGATTGGGATGAAGAAACTCAAACTATAGATATAAGTGAAGAAGAAGAAGTAACAGATGAAGACACAGCAGAAGATTTGACTGAAGAAGAATTGGACGCAGCTACAGAACAACTTGAATAAACAATTGAATTAGATTGGATTGGATAGGTAAAATAGAATTACAAGAGTGAACCATCACTCTTGTAATTCTATTAGCAAAGGAGGAGATAGTATGCTTAAAAAAATGTATGTTTTGGGAATATTGATTATTTTAAGTATATTTATACTCATGGATACTTCTTATGCGGGAGTAACATTTACAAAGGCTAAGGTTCTTGAATTATACGGAACTGTGCAAGTAAAAAAAGGCGGCGGGGAAAAAGTCTTTAATATTTTTAAAGGAATGTATTTGACTCAAGGTGACACAATAACTACAGGTATAGATTCATGGTTATCTATAGAGGTTAGTAACGGTAGAGAAATAAAAATATCTGAAAACTCAATTATTTTAATAAGTCAGCTTAATGTAGATGAAACTAAAAGCACAAGTGAATTTTCATTGTGGTCAGGTGGCATATGGGCTAATGTAAAAGAAAAGCTAAATGCTGGTTCAAAGTTTGAGATTAAAACACCTACAGCCATAATGGGAGTAAGAGGAACAAAATTATATGTAACTTATAAAAATGGTAAATCTGACTTTTCATTGTTTTCAGGAAGTGCAAGTGTAAAGCTCAATAAATCTAAAGCATTAAATCAAAATAACCCATCAAGTGATTTTGTAGATGAAATAATCCTAACTAAAAATAAACATGCAACTTTAACAGGTAGTAACGAAAGTATTACGACAGAAAAAGTTAAGGATTTAAAGATTGAAGAACTAGATGTATTTATGCTTGGAGTCATTAAGGATGTAATTAATAATGAACCAGATTATATAGACAGACTAAATGCAGATGTTGAAGCAAATATTTTAAATGCAAATAACTTAAGTACAATTGAAAAAGCAATAATTGCAAGAACTAAAGAAAGAGCAAAAGAAATAATAGAAATGAAAAGAATAGAAGATGAAGCAATAAAACAAACACAAGATATAAATATGATATATCAAAATACTAACAACCACACTGATAGTTTAGATCAAGGCACAACTACAACTAGTACAAGTGAAAGTACAAGTGAAAGTACAAGTGAAAGTACAAGTGAAAGTACAAGTGAAAGTACAAGTGAAAGCACAGGTGGAGATAAAGGTGAAAGTTCGGAAAGCACAAGGTAAGTGAAGCGATTTGAGATGAGATTTAAGACACTAGGGTTTATTTAGAGAATAAATTCTAGTGTCTTAAATTTTATTTGCATTAAACTTTGTTTTTAAATTACTTGACAAAATAAAATAATAAAAATATACTTAATAGTAAGTAATAATTTAAAAAAATGTTTAAAACTAATCATTTGGGTACCAAAAAAAATCAAACATGTCGTATACTATAGTGGATATGGCATAGAAAAGGAGAAGGGTTATTATGAATGATTTTGAGCATAAGCTCACGGAATGCAAAAAAGACAAAAATCATCCGTTAAGAAATGAATTAATAAATAGCTATGTTCCATTTATTGTAAAGAATATTTCAAAGGTGACAGGAAAATATGTAAGTTGTGAAAATAGTGATGAGTTTATTGTTGGACTAGAGGCATTTAACGAAGCAATTGATAAGTATGAATCATCCAAAGGATCATTTCTAAATTTTGCGGAGATCATCATAGACAGTAGAGTAAAAGATTTTATAAAAAAGGAAACTCATTATCAGAAACAAAATCAGCTTTCGGAAAAAGATGAGATAGGAGAATGCATAGAGAAAGAGTATGGAAATAGCGAATTGAAAGAAGAAGTACATAAATTGAAATGTGTGCTAAGTACGTTTGGGATAGATATTGAAGACCTCGTAGATCAATCTCCAAAACACAAGAAAACAAAAGAAGAGGTAACTATTCTTAGTAGAAAAGCTTCAAAAGATGACATTCTTGTACATAAACTTTATAAAAATAAAACACTTCCAATGGCAGATATGATAGCGAAATTTAGCACGACAAAGAAAAGACTAAAGGATCATAGAAACTTTATTATTGCAGTTATAGTTATCTTTAAAGAAAAACTTTCTGGCATGATATTTTTTGCTGGACTAGGGGGTGAGTGAAATGTATAAAGGTGTGGTAATAGAATTAAAGAAAGATTATAGCATTGTTTTAGCAGATAGACAATTTTATCGTGTAACTAATAAAGTAGGAATGGAAGAAGGACAAAAAATAATGTTTACTGAAGAAGACATTTTCATAAGGAAACCTGTACTTGCTACTAGAAACATTTATATATTTGCTGGAATGGTTGCCTCATTCATAACTATAGTTATGCTAATATACCAAACAAATTTTAGCAACTACGGGGTGTATGCAATAGCGACCGTAGATATTAATCCAAGTGTTGAACTGAAGCTTGACAAAGACTATAAAGTAATCAAGGAAACACGTTTGAATAAAGATGCTGAAGTTCTAGGAGAAATGGAAATAATGGGGCGAGATATTGAAAATGCTATTGAAATCGTTGTAGCAAAAGCGGAAGAAAAAGGGTTTATTGATGGAAACCAAGATGCATACGTTCTTGTTACAACTATACCGCTAAAAGAGAATCAGCTACAGATAGGTGAAGAAACTAAAACTCGAATAAATGCAAAGGTGAAAGAAAGCATAGTATTACAAAATGTTAATATAGCCACAATCCAGACTACAAAAGCAGTATATGATGAAGCTGTAGAGAAAAATATTCCAGTTGGAATATGCACGCTAAAAGGCAAAATTGACATGGAAAAGTATAATTCAGTAAAAGAATTCTTTAAAGTAAAAGAAAACTTAGACTTGTTTGAAGAGGCTGGAGATATTATAACTAGTAAAAAAGCGGAAGTGTCAGAACAAAATACAGGAAGCAATTCACCAAAAGAAGTAAATATAGAGAAAAATGTTGACAAAAAAGATTCTGAAGCAAAGGCAATTAATGAAAACATAGTCAGTGTAGTAAATAAAGATAAAATAAAAGGAAATAACACAGAAGAAGCAATTAGTATTAAAAATATAGAAAGTGGAGAGAAACTAAAAGTAGATGAAGATATTATAACAAGTAGAGAGAAAGAAAATAATGAAAATAAAAAAGAAGGGGAAATAAAACAAGAAGAGGAAATATCAGATGTCATAGGCGAAAATAATGAAAATATTAATGATAGTGGAGCACAGGAGAGTCAAGGAAATTCTTCAAACAGTGAGAACGCAGATAATGAAAATAAAGAGAGTGATGTATTAAAGGAAACTACTGATGAGACCGTAGAAGGTGCAGCAGTAGATACATCAACAGAAACGATAGATGAAACATCAACAGATGAAGATAGCAATAATGGGAGTAGAACAGAAAACGAAAGTAACTCGAGTTCAAGTAAAAAAGGGAGCAATAAAAATAATTAGTTAACAAAAGGGTCTACTATGGTATTAAGATAGACAAAAATCGGTATCCATGTATTTTACGAGAGTGTAAAATAAAGTGTGTAAAAGGATCTATCTTGACTATGTAGTTGAGATGGATTTTTTTAAAAACTATATTTACAATATTCAGACTTGACCCTGTCAATTTAGATATGGATTATCTTGCAGAATTACAGTGAAAAATGTAGTGTGATATTAAATTACTAAAAGAACAAAACAAATTAGTTGAAATATAATTGAATGATGTTACAAAATACAACAAAATATTCTTGCAACTTATAACATATTATGATACAATTTTCAAAAAATTGAATAATATGTAAGTAAGAGCATGTATTCAAAAATTAAATATACATAGGAGGAGAGAAGTTGAAGAGAATTAAGTGGAAATTTAAAAATGTTCCAATTCATAAGATGTTTTCAACGATATTTAAGAGCAAACCTAAAATTTTATATCCTGAAAGTAAGGTGTATGATGTACCTGAGAAAGAGGATAGTACATTAGTAGATATTGAACCAACGCCGTTTTTGTTAATAAAACCAATAGGGATGAAAAATGAAGATAAGATTAAAAAAATCTTATTGGATAATGGTATTATATTTATTGGCGAAATGACGATTGAGGATTATCGATTATTTTCATATGAAATGTTTGGTAATGTTCCAAAAGTTGAAATTGACTATTGGAATCATATATTAGAAACACAGTATGATGAAGAGCATAACAATAAGGCAAAAGCATTGATACTAGAAAAAGGTACTGATGTTGAGGAATTGGATAAAGTAAAAAGGAAAATAAGAAAAAAGGTAGGAATAGATTTTTATCAAATATATTTGAATCAAGATTGGGTTGAAACAAGTTTAACGCCAGTACATTCGCCAGACGAAGACAAAGTGGAAAAGGAATTTAAAATAATCCTAAAACATAGCGAAGAGTATGAAGTACAGTCAACGCCTGACGATGACAGTACAAATGCAATGAATGAATGTGAAGAAGTTACGGTACAATGTTTGGACTTTTTACCGAATATAAAAACATTGGGTACAGAACGGATAATATAAAATGGAGGTATACATAGTGGCAACTTTAAAAAACAACATCGATAAATTAAAAGAACAACTAGTATCATATGAATCAATAAATTTAAATAGGGTAAAAGGCTTAGTAGAAGATTATATTGATAATAAAACAAGAGTTTCAAGGGCAGAAATAATATTAACTGATAAATGTAATCTACAGTGTTGTTATTGTAAGAAGAGGAAAAGGATAGATGAATATGAAGATGCTTTGCCCAAAGAAGCATTGTTAGATAGTATAAGAAAATGGAGTGAACATGGGTGTAAGTTTATTCATGTTACAGGTGGAGAGGTTACAACCGTATCATATTTAAATGAGATAATAGAATTATGTGGCAGTTTAGAAATAAAAGTTTCTATAAGTACAAATGCGACGGCAAGTATAGAATTATATAAAGAATTAATTCAAAAAGGACTAAAAAGTGTTCATATATCTTTAGATACAAGTGATTCTAAACAATTAGATCAAATGGTAGGAGTAGAGGGTAGCTTTAATAAAGTAATTGATACTATAAATTGTATAACTGATATGCGAGATAATGAAAATTATGATATAAACCTGACTTTTAATACATGTGTGACACCGACTACAATATCAACGCTACCACAAATATTAAAATTTTTATTAGATTTGAAGCCAAACGATATAAAACTTATACCAATATCACAGTTGAAAAATGAATGGCCAAGGTATAAAGAAGAGTATTTTAATAATATATATCCATTAGTTAAAGATATGGTACCAGAAAAAGGTTTTAATATGTTAAAAAGTAGATTAGAAATACTTGTAAAGCCTCAATTTAGAGGGTATAATGATTTAGGTATATCTTCTGAATGTTTTTTAATGGGAGCAGAAAGAACAATAGACCCAAAAGGAAATTACTATGGATGTTACATAAATTATAGAGAAGGCGGAAAAATAATAGGAAATATTTTAGAAGATAGTTTTGAAGAGCAAACAAGAAAAATTAAATTGGAAGCAAAAAATTTATCCCAAAATAATATATGTAAACAATATTGTGCAGATATAACGGTATTATGCAATTTATTAGTTGGTGAGATGATTGAAGATAAGGTCCATTCATAAAAGGGAGATGTTAGTATGCAAGATGATATATTAAATATTGCGAGAGAGTTTTTAATAACTTATATGGATGATAAAGCTAAAGAATTAAATAATCAATATGAGAATTGGTGGAGCAGCCATAAGTATACTATACAGCATTCTTTAAGAGTAGGAAATTATGCGGATAAGATTATAAAACTAGAAAAAGGCATAAAACAAGAAGATATAGTATTGATAAGACTTGCTGCAATATTACACGATATTGGAAAGGTTGAGACAGAAATCGAACATTCAATATGTAGTGCTGAAATAGTTAAAAAGATATTTATACCTAAAAACCGTCATTATTTTAGTAAAATTGATGATGAGAAACTTATTGATATTATAAAAAAACACTCTGATAAAAAGAATAGAGATAACGATATTTGTTCTAATATATTAAAGGATGCAGATATTTTAGATGAAACAGGTGTAATGTCAATATTTATAAACGAGAGAAAGCTAAATCAAAATTCACCATTTTATTATAATGAGTTACTAGAAAGACTAAAAACTTCTGAAATGAGTTTTTTAGATAAAACATCTGAAATACTATATACTAAAACTGCAAAGGAAATATTAAACGAGAAAAAAAGTTTTTTAGAAAAGTTTGTTTTACAATTTGAAGAGGAGCTAGTTATGTCATCAGAAAATACAATTTTAAAAACATTCGACTAAACTTCATTCAAATTTAATATAGGAGATGGAAATTATGGTAGACATTAACCCTATAGAATACAGTAATAAAATTCTAGAAGCCCTTAAGAAAAAGGATTTAACAAATTTCATATTAAAAATGAAAGACTATTTTTATGATAAAAACACTAAATTGTTTAGTAAAAACATGTGGAGTTTCTTTATGGAAGGGCTTAAGAAGGATGATTCTTCTAAAACGATGGCATTCTTGGACGTAAATTATTTAAAAGAAGCTAATGATAATTACGGATATGATGCAGGGGATATATATATAAACATAGTTATAGATTTAATGAGACTAACTATGTCACATAAAGATGATACTGCTATAAGATTTGGTGGGGATGAGTTTCTTATTATATATGATAAGCCATTAGAAGTTTCAGAAAAGAAAATTGGTATGCTAAAACAAATAACAAATTTGGTTAACAACAATCTTACACCATTTGAAATATCTGAATATATAAATGAGAATTACAGCTATGACATAGATATTGAAACTTTATCTAATATATGTACATTATATAACAGTCTGAATACCGTATATAATACTAAGGGACAAGAATTCAAGATTAGCTTCGCAATTGGGTATGGAGAATATGATAATGGTCTTGACATAAAAGAGTTTATTGATAATATAGAACAAGAGATGTATGAAAATAAAAAGATAATAAAAAAGGAATCTAACATAAATAAAGATAAAAAGGTCCAAATAGTAAGTGATAAATGTAATAATGTAAGTGTCGTTGAGTTAGATAAAGACAATAATCCCAAATTGGATACATTAACAGTACATAGTAATGTTGAATACTTGGTTAAATCAGCTAGCTGTGAAAAGCATTCTGAAGAAATAAGTCTTGAAAAAAGTACACATGGAATACCATATGATAGGAAAATTGAAATAATAAAGGCAATTTTAAATAATAACTGTACTTTTTTTAGTGATATGGAGCCTGACGAATTGATTATTATTGCCAATATGTTAAAAAAAGAAATAACGATAGATTCAGTAACAGGATTAATAAAGAAAGAGATTACGCCATATTTCTTAAATACTGATAAGGCTGCTAACAGAAATGTAATGATTTTGGATGTAGATGGTTTAAAGAAACTAAATGATATAAAAGGTCATTGTATGGGCGACCAACTACTGATAGTACTTGTTAATATATTAAATGCATCATATACCGATGAATCAGTATTGATAAGATACGGTGGAGATGAGATTGTAATAATATACGACAATAATGAGATGGAAGAGAATATGAATCAATATATAGAAGAATTTAATTCGTCAGATATGGCAGATAATTTTAAATTGAGTATATCTTATGCAACAGAATTATTTGACACTAATGTATTTAAAACTCCAGAAATGTTAACAAATCAGCTAGATAAAGAAATGCATATAAATAAGGCAGAACGAAAAGCAAGAGAAAATAAAACATCAATTATTACAGATGAACAGGGTGATGTCATTGGAGTATGGGATGATAAAATTCGTGGAATTGCACTTTGTGAAAACCATATAAAAAATGAAGTGGGAGTAGTGTGTAATGTTCTTTAATATCATAAAAAATGTTCAAATAGGGTAAATGAGAGTGATGGATGTATAATTTTGTTAGAAAACTAAAAAATATTTACCTTTTTTGGTAATAGACGATAAATTAGATGAAGTCTTTTTTATCTTAGGGAGGTAACTATGAATATCAACAATAGTAATTCCTTTATCATTAATCCTGTCGAGTTTAAAGATATTCCTACAACTGAAAAATTAGTTATAAACGATACTCTCGATGATGAAAGCAGGCGAATCTGAGGCTATTACAAGTGGGTTGCAATCTTATGACGATACAACAGGTGCTACTCGTAGACATGAAGAAATGAATCAAATGTTAAGCTGACTGATATGGTACAATGTGATAGTCATTGGAGAGAAGGGGAGTATTATATAGATGATAACACCTTTATGATTCTTTCATCTAAGTTTGAAGAACCAGATCAAACAGAGTCTGTTATTTTATATGAAGACTAAGAACAACTTAAAAAAGTTTTATAAATACTAAATTAATATAAGTTTACATCTAAGAAGATATCAATTTCAAAGGTATCTTTTTTTATTTATGTATATTAATTCATTTAAAATATTGAGTGATAATTAAAGAAACATAAAAATGAGAATAATGTACAGTAATACTAACAAACTAAGATATATATATATAATGCAAAAAGTACATTTGATTTTGGAGGGATAAAATTATGCAAAGTAATGAAAATCCATATGTTGATAGAGCATATGATGAGTATATGAAAGGTAATTATGGAGAAGCAGTGGATTTATTTGAATTATCTTTAAATTGTTATGAAGATATTAGAAAAGGCGTGCCGACAACAGAAGATATATATTATGAGTATTCTCTGATGATTGCAGAAATGTACTTTTCTATGGGAAATGTATATGGAGATATTTATATGGACTATAACAACAAAGTTAAAGAAAAGTCTACTATTTTACATGCTATTAATTGGGATAAAGGAAACTATGGAAGAATGATGCATGTAAATTATACTATTGCCAAAAATCACTATAGAAAATGTATAGAATCCCAACCAATGAGATCAGAGGCTTATAATGAAATAGGAAACATATTATTGAAATTAGGGGAGTATTTAGAAGCAAAAAAAGTATTTCTCAAAGCATATGATTTACAGCCTGAAAATCAAATTATATGTAATAATGTTGCCTCATGTTATTCTTATAGGGGACAATATAGTAAGGCTGTACCATATGCACAAGAGGCTATAAATCTATCAGTAAGTGACTTAAAGGAATTAGAAGAAGGGAAAGAAGATATAAATCAAAAAGAATTGGAAGGACAAAAGGAAGCATTGTCAATAATGAATTCAAATATAGCATTCCTGTATTTAAATTTAGGTGAGTTTAAAAAAGCTTATCAATCATATCAAATAGCGGTTGAGTTTTACACTGAGAATGAGAGTGCTACACTTGGTATAAATTATATGGAAAAAAATAAGTTAGTTCCCAAAGAAATCAATAAAGATAGAACTATGGCTAAACGAGGGGTAATAAGTATGGTAGATTGGAATAATAAATTTATCCTAAGTGCCCAGAGTATTCTAAAAAAAATAATGCAAAAATAGTGTGGGGATGTGGAAAGTAAAAACTAACCAGAAAATACAAAGGAAAAAATGGAAATATTTTATAATAATAATTAGATTAGAAACAAATAGGTCAGGGCTGAATTATTCACTTACTCAAAAAATAAGTGAAAATTCAGTCATGGCCTTAAATGCATTATGGGTTAGTCAATACTTTTTTAGGCGGCTATACCCCTATACTATAAAAAGTTTAACATTTAAAGGGGTAATTTGTTCCGTGAAATTCTATTTTGACTTCGGTGACTTCAGATAAATCTACAAGGTCATCAGGGGTATCATATATTTTGATTTTCCAATATGTGAATGGTCCAACTAGAGCATAGGTTGATTTTGATTCACTATCTTGCCAACCTATACCACCATCTTGGAAGATTTTATTGTTTGATAAATAATATTTAAACATCGTATATTTAGGATCATGACTAAAACTAAACACATTACCATTAGCATCGACAATCTGCTCTTTTCCAGTATGACATATGTTGACTTGCAACATATCATTTGATGCTTTAGCTCCTTTAATCCATACTCGTACATTATTCAATCTAATATTGCACGCACCTGCAAATGGATTGCTCGCCTCTGCGAACGAATTTTCTGTTTTTAATTTAGAAGGTAATGCAACAGGAATATTAAACATTATTACCTTATTCTCTTTAAAGTACTCAATCTGATCTTTATCCAATTTTATAACTATACCTTCATCGTTATTGTTCATAGGAAATATACCTGCTCCGTTACCAAACTTTTCAATAGTTCTTCGGTAAGAATCCAAAATAATTGTTTGAACTTGCGTAAATGATGCTGTATCAATTTCAGGTAAACTTCTATTTCCATAAGCTTGAGCAATTAAATTACGGTGATCATCAAGTGACCAAAAACCATAAGCTCGTGCTGCTAAATCCATAATTTCCATTATTATTGATCTGCTAGAATAATACATTTGTGATACAAACGCTGTTATTTCAGGCCAATTTGGGTTTATATTTTTTAATGCTGAACTGTTAAGGGATGTAATCTTTTTTTGAGCCTCATTAATTTGTTGATGATTTTTCCTCAATAACTGCACAATAGCATTATAGTCCAAAATCTCAGTATTTCTAGAAGTAATAGTTTTTACATAATCCTGAAACAATGTCTTAAGCTCAGTAATTTCTGTTGGAAATTTATTATAAAAGTCATCTAGTAAATCATTAATTTTCTCTTCACTAGCAATAAGTTTATTTGCACAAGGGTCATCAGCTTGTAATGTTCCGTCTTTCTCTTCAGAGTACCCCTCAATAAGTCCTTTAACACTTGCTTCTACAGATTTTATTTTACCAACAATATAATCTTTATTTATTTCATCACCTTTATCATCAGTTACATCTTCAGTTCCTTTTACTCCTACCTCAGCAATCTGAGTAATCCACATTATCTTTGACTTGGGTGCAAATGCAAGAGTTGTTAGTGATGATAAAAAAGATTGAACATTAAAATCAAAATATTTTTCTATCGAATCCTTTAATTCTTTCATTTTATCTTCTAGAGCTTGCTTCTTAGGAGCTAATGTATATTGGTAAGAATCAATAATATTAGCAGATTCTATTAGATTATTTTTTAGCTGACTGATTGACGAATTCGACTGAGCAATAATAGTTTCTTGTTGTTGTTTAACACTTTTGATTATATCAATTGTTGCTTTTTGATCTTTTAACTTGTCATAATAAGAGTTGTATTCATCTTCGATGTAACTAAAATTAGAGATAAGATCATTTAATAAATTACGATAAAATCCAAATGAAGTTAAAGGTACATGTTGACTATCATATCCAAAATAATCTAATCCGTTTGCTAAGTTATTTAGTAAATTTGTTGCAGTAGAATAAATTTGTTGGAGTGACTGTACACTATTTATTGCTCCAATAGATTGTTCATTCTTAGCATAATACTTAGCTAAATCTGAGTTAGAATCTAAATTGTTAAAAATAGCAGTTCTTTCTAGCAACCTTTTTAACAACACAGCAATATTTTGAGTACCCTTAGAATCTTCAACGGGGTTTATTGAAAAATACATTAGCTTTGCTTTTTCAAGAACCATAGCGCATTGACTTGGATGAATAAGCATGAATGGTTCGTATTTTTTATTTAAAAGAGAACTTGTATTATCAATAGTGATAGCTAATGAAGTTCCTTTATTCCCTTGAAGTCCTTTGATTCCGGGCGTTTTTCCTAATCCATAAGTACCAGACTTACCACCAGCAACATCGATAAGGAGATTACTTTCCCAATTTTTTGCTTGTATACTTATGTAAGTAGAAGCATCATAGATTGAAGCATTTAAATCTTCCACAGTTTTTGTATTACTAAGAGCGTTTTCTAATGCATTTCTCACTTCGTTTAAAGCAGTAAAATTGCTTATAGTTTCAATACATGTGCGTAAACCAGTCTTTTTTTTAGAATAAATACTACTCTTGTATATAGAAACAAGTGTTGATATAATTCTAAGATAAGGATGAATAATTATTGCCTGAACACTACCTCCGTTTTGCCCATCACCACCATTGCCACCAGCGGTACTAACTGTACCATCCTGACCGCTTCCGCCATCACCACCACGAGCTAAGAGTTCATAAATAGTATTATCGTAAACATTTACATTTTCTATATACATGTTTAAGCTTCCACCTTGCTCACCATTGCCGCCTTTATCTCCTGGAGATTTTTTGGCATCCATGTTTGGAATCTCTATGTCAGCACCCTTATTGCCAGAAACATCGATAGTAATTTTATTATTTGTTGTGTCAAAATAATTTGCTGAGATAAGGCCAGATTTTAATTGTAGCCTTTTTGAAAGTAAAATTCCTTCTGCATAAATTAAAAATTCATCATTTGTCGGACTATCACCAAAATATTCATTAATATTAAATGTATCCTCTGCACTTAGTATAAGCTTATGTCCTTGAATAGCAATATATTGAAAGCTTTCACTTTCCTTCGATAAAATGGTAATATTACTATCATTACTCATAATTATAAGCCCCTCTCAAAAATAGCCTGACCTTTTTCTGATTTCCTTTTTTCGATATCTTTCCTATCGTCAGAATTAGATTCCATATCATGTTTGTTTTTTTCATCTTTTTGACTTAGATCTTCTTTATCACTTTCTTCCTTTTTTTGTTTTTCTACTAGCGCATCTATTTCTGCATCAAGCTTCTTTTTCTGTTCTTGCAAATCAATATTATCTTTATCGACTTTTAATTCTTCCTCCACTCTCAACAGTTCTTCTTTTGAACTATCTACTTCACTTGTTGTTTTGACCAAAACTGAAGCTACTTCTGAGAGCTTTTGTTGAATGGTAGCAGTATTTTCTGTAAGATAATGATCTTTTTGCTTTAAAATCGAGCTTCTTACACTATCTTGTAAATAACTTGTATCCGAATCAACTGAAATAACTTTTTGGAAAGCAGGATATATAACTTCTGTAGATAAAAGTGCTTTTGCTTTAAAATAATCTAATTCTGGTAACTGGCTAGTCATACTGCTAGATACAAAATCATCAATAACATCACTAGTTTGGCGTTCAAAATCAGTTGTCTGTATTTCTTTTGCAAAAGTATCTATGTCCTCTGAAAAATCTTCATCTTTATCTACTAAAACATCCATGACTTGTAGTTCAATATTTGCGTCGATTTCAGTCTGGCAAAAAGACCAAGGAAGATCTTTGCTTAAACTATTAATTTTATTATTATAATCTGAAACTAAATCCTTATAGTCTGATTTTCTAATTATATCAAATACTTTCAAATCACTTGCCATGCTTACTGATTTATACACTGATGTTTCAGATTTATCTTGTTCGTCTTGTTTTTTGGATTTTGTTTGATTACGTTTTCTAAGTTCACTATGTCTTTCATCAGTAATTTCTCCATTTGCATAATCAGAATCTGCTGACTCATCAAGAGAGGACTGTTTACTTATCAATGGTTCAAATTCAATGTAGTGATCATCATCTTTATGTTTGCTATCTCTTTTTGATTTCTCATTATCAAAGCGTTTCTTTGAACAACTAGCTGTTATTATACCTGAAATTGCAATTAATGCTAATGATCCTAAGATGCTCGTTATATACCATATATAGTCGTATTTTTTATTGGCAAGCTCTTGTTCTAACCTATCATGTATTCTTCCATAATAACTTACTATTTCATTTTTAGATTCTATGATATTATTTGAAAAAACTAATGTACCATAAAACTCACATCCTACAAAATTATCCATAAGTCCAGGTCTTGTTATTTCGCTAAATGTAATATGTCCACTAGTAGTATTGCCATTTGAAGCGTCCCATGAAAGAACGCCATTGTCATATATAGGTTTTATAATCTTAACACCATCAACAGTGACACCTAGATTGCCGGTAATGATAAGAGACGGACCGTTAAGTACAGGGATATCTTCTGTAATTAAATTACGGGATGCACTAGAGTTAAATTGCAGGATGGATTCGTCGAATGATTTACCACCATCATTAGTACACCATGCATCATAATTTCCACACCAATACTCTAAAATATGATTTCGCAGTAGATCAAATGAAGTCACAACTTGAGATGCATTGCAGTCATACCCTTTTAATTTTAAAAATGATATTATATTTTTATTTGCCACATCAAAAGAATCAACCGATTTATCGACAATACTTGAAAAATCAATAAGTAACTGTTTATTTGTTAATAAATCTAGCACAAACCTATCTGATTCTTTTGAAGGTAGATGCTCAGATCTTTCTTCTTTGAAAAATGGAGTATCAAGCGTACTTACGACTCTTTGCATAGTTGTAGCAAACCCAGCGTTAATAATTATTGCATTTAATTGTTGGTTTATTTCAGCAAGGTTCTCTTCAGATGTATTATATTTATGCTTTAGAAGAGTACTCTCCCAAATCTTCTTTAGCCGTTTATTTTTCTTTAATTCAAAAATAAAAGCCATGGCCTCTGCTGATTCTTCATTTTTAACATCGTCACTAAATAATTTCGATACCTTACGCTGTGATTGTTCCCATAAAGGCGTCCAGTACAAATTTTTATATTCCTGTGCTTTATCAGAGCTTTCAACTATGTATCCAAATTCATTAAGGTTGCAAATATACTGATTTTGTGAACCAATATAAAATACAGTATCATCCACCATAAATGTTTTAGCATGATTAGAAATAGGGATATTATTAGGATAAGTCTCATCTGAAGAATATCTGAGTGACGCAACATTAAAATGAGTATTTATCAAATTTTTTGCAGTAATTTCAACCATATTTAAATCTGTTACCATAACCTCAAAAAGTTTTGCATTAATTTCGTCTGGATTCTCTCCATCATATGGAGCAGAGAATGAACCGAGTCCTCCTGCTATTGCCCCAGGATTAGAAATCACAATGTAAATATCAACACCTCTTTCTATTGCTTTACCAAGCTCAACAAATAACTTGTTATTATACGCGGCAACCAATCCATATAATAAATGAAAAGCCTGCAGAGACATTCTAATGTTCTTTTGAGCCAAACTAATTAGTTTAATCATCATATCATCACTAGGCTCAATATGAGTAGTTACATAACTATCAATTTTAGGGAATACATCTATTGCAGCTCTACGCCCGACAGATAGTATGGGTATATTACCAGATGATTTGTTCGAGAGGGATTGTTTAATATTTTTGAAAATATTTTTGTCTGGAAAAGCGTCTAGACTAATCTCGTTTTTCTTAGAAAATGTATTAAATGTATATGCAGCATGTAAATATTCATCTTTCTTAAAGTCAGGGAAATAAGCACCTAATTTTAAATCTTCCTTTTTATCATAAGAAAAAAGCAATCTTGGAGTCGGATCCTTCCTCCAAATCATATAATCCCATAAATCGTCCGCATAGCAATGAGCATGTAGGGTAGAAGTCCCACTATTCTCCATGGAAACATCAAATACTGGATTTGAGTCCAGATAGTGCTCACCCCACATATTATGACCACCAACGATAGAACGAATACCATCCACAGCAATTATCTTTGAATGATTCCACGAAGTAAAACTAGAGCGTAATATACTCACATAGATTTCCATTTTGGAATTTTCATTTATATCTCTTGTAAGATCGGTTAAAAAATTTTTAACATCGAGAGGTGGAATGTTTGGTAATGGATTGGAATATAAAATTCTTATTATTGGCCTCTTATTTTCTTCCTTATTGCTTATATAAGTAATTGCATTCCTAATAGCTGAAAGAAAATATCCTGTAAATGGAGATAATGTTGTGATATCTACAAACTTTTCAGCACTTATTATCAATTCATATATACTCTCATAAAAACTATATGAATGCCCAGGAGAAAACTTTTTTGGTTGCCCTCCAGGTACTTTCACTGATGACTTAAGTGCCACGGAGAGACTTGAGACACAAGAATCTTCACATGGTTGCAAGTGAAAATCCGGATCATTACCCTTTACTGGCATTGGTATTTCATTATATTTTTTTCCAAGACTATTTGTTGGTGTATTAAACAGCCAATCGCTTGAAAGAGTATTATCCTCAGCATAGTTCCAAAGTGAGTTAGGCTGTGAATAACTTTTGTTTAATTCATCTATTAATACCTTAATATATTTAGTTTCAGCCATAAACATTGCTCCTTTTATTATATTTTTTGATATTGCTATCATTGTTGTATATTACCAAATACAATAAGATCATGAGGGACATAAAAGCTATCTTCTGATTTAAATTTAAGTATGTTCTTTTCAGGAAATAATAAATTACCTACTACAAACATACTAACTTGATCGAGCTGAACAGAAATAGTACCAATTTGTGGAGGAATATTTGCTTTAAGTCCTTTTCTAATAGGTTCCTCATCAATTTCCCAACCACCACTTGTACAATGTGTTTTAGCAGTAACTTCAACACCAGATTGATTTAATATAAAACTAAATTTAAGCTTTCCATCCGAAGAAAGTTTTAATGGAAATGTTTCATTCACGGTGAAACTCGCACTGATGTGACCACTCCCACCTAACATTTCCCCACCACAATTATCCCAATTTGAATAATTACCATCAGCAGAAGGTGAACTCATTGTTACATTTTGCTGATCTTGATTAAGATTAAAATACAGAGGTGTATTCGAAATGTTTATATTAATTCCATCAAACCAATGATTTACGTTTCTATTATATCCTGGATATGAAATAACTTTGTTTGGAATATTAGTTTCGATTATAAGACCAGTTGTATTTGAGTCAACTTTTGCTGTCTTACCACTTGCCCTATCAGTCAGCAATGACACTAATAATTTACCTAAATAGTCTCCAGATAATATAATGGATGCTGTATAACCATCGGGAATAGGGGAAGTAACAGAACCATTAGGCTGAAAAGACGGATTTATATCTCCAGGACCATTCCCGCTGTCATCAGATTGAATATATAAGCTCAAACATCCTACACTATTTTGCTCAGGTTTGAAAACAGAGAAAATGAATGATTTAGGTAATATTGTTTTAACACCAGGTTGATCTATATTACTAATTCCTCCCATTGCATAATTTATCTCATCAACTTCTTCTTTGAAGAATGTAGCGATTAATTTTATTATTTCAGGTCGAATATTTTCTTGAAAGATTTCCTGTTTCTTTGCAGCATCTTCATTTCCAGGTATAGGCACAATATCAAAAGTTGTATCAGTCGAATTACTAAAGTGAAGAAAAATTTTATGTTCAGTATTTGAACCTTTATCAAATGTGATAGGAGTTTTCCCATCATGGACATCTCCATCATGGACAGCTTTTGTGTCACCCGATGTAGCAGCTAGCGGAACATCACAAACAAGTTGAAGAATATATGGGTCGATTATGTATTTTTTTACATTTGCAGGATTATCTTTTTGAGTTAATGAGCATGTACCTTCTGCAATCGGCATAATTAACCTTGAAACATTTTTTTTTTCAGAATCAAATTGTAGTTCAGGCTCATGAAGTTTTAAGTCAGATTCAAATAGAATTGTCCCAGAAAAAGGATCTTCATAACTCCCACTAATTTTAATATCAGTGACCAATGTTCCCTGTTTGTATTTTTCTTTCAATAAATTATTAACAATATCTTCCTGATAGCAACATACAATATCCCATTTGTTTGTACTTGAGTGTCCTGACATATCTTTAAGTAATACATCTTTATTATACATATATAAACATCTCCTTTGAATACAAATACTCAACTCCTGACTTGCAAAAGTTGGCTGAAGTTACTATACAAAGTATATATTTTGCATCTTTGATAAAATGTCGAAAAAAAATGTTAACAATAGATAATATTTAAAATTATCTATTGTTTAGTTCTTTACTCACCATATAAGCACTGGACTAATTAGTTTGAACTACCCAAATTCAGTAATCATAATTATAAAGCTAGTCTACAATATATTATTCAATGAATAACAAAACATTCCAATCACTATGAAGTTAAGAGCGGGAATGAATATATACAATCTTATTACTGTCACATCATCTAGCTTATTTTATAGCCTTTAAGGATTGTATATGTTGATTTACTCATAAAGTACATTGCATTTAAACTTGAAATGTTATAAAAAAATTAATAATATGAAATATATTGACAATATTACCTTAATTATCTATAATATAATTCATATAAAAAAAATAAGATAAGAGGGGGAAGTAAAGTGGCAATATTTAAAGCATATTCAAGTAATGTTGAAGTGAATGGGGAAACAGTTTTATCAGTAGTAAATGGGGTAGGAGTATTTAAAAAACAATCTATTGATATTTTAGCTAAGAACGGAATAAACGATCCAAAACCTGGGGAGTGGTATTCACAACAGGCTTGGCTAGATTCTTTTAAAGAGATTTCTGAAAAGATAGGTGCCAAAACTTTAAATGTAATAGGGAAGGCAATACCTGCTAATGCAAAGTTCCCGCCGGATATTGATAATATTGATAAAGGCTTATCAGCAATAGATATGGCATATCATATGAATCATAGAGGCGGAGAAATAGGACATTATACATATACAAAAACTGGTGATAACTCGGGCAAAATGGTTTGTACCAATCCGTATCCTTGTGAGTTTGACATGGGTATAATTGAAGCAATGGCAGAGAGATTCCTACCTTCTGATTCTATAATGGTAACAGTAGAACATACCGATTCTCATGTTTGCAGGAAAACTGGGGCTGAAAGTTGTACATATGTTATTACATGGTAGTATACCGGGAGGTAAAAAATGAAGCTAAATACGATTAAATTGAATAAAAAAGTAGTAATTAGATTAACTATTATAATACTTTTAGCAATCATTTTTTTATCGATTAGTATGCATTTAAATTTACTGGATAATATAATTTTTATTGTAATAGGTGTTATATTAGGATTGTTAATATCAATACTTAATATAAAAGCATCAAATAAAAATATAAAGAGTATAACAACAAACATAAAAAGTTATATAAAAGAAGGAAAGCAAATATCCGATATAATTAAGTGTGGTAAAAATGATGAGATAAGAAGACTATGCTCAGAGATAGATATATTATCTAAAGAACTAAGTAATATACATAATAAAGTATATGACTCTATAGATATTATATCAACATCTAGTGAAGAACTTTCAAAAGCAACGGAAATGAGTAATAAATCGATAGAGAAAATAGCAAATACTATTAGAAAAATAGAAGATGAAACTAATAGTAATCTTAGAACTGTAATGGAAACCACAACAGGGATAACAGAATGTGTTAAGTTTTCCAAAGCAACTGCTGTTGCTAGCCAAAGGACATATGTAAGTAGCGTTAAAGTACAAGAGTATGCGGAAGAAAGTTTTAAAAAAGTTAGCGATGTAATTTCGACTATTAAAGATATCCAGTCATCTACAAATGATGTTACAACTTTCATAGGAACTTTAGGTGAATCTTCTAATAAAATAAAGGAAATAGTTGATTTTATAACTAATATTTCAAATCAAACAAACTTACTTGCACTTAATGCAGCGATTGAAGCAGCTAGAGCAGGAGAAGCAGGTAGAGGCTTTAATGTTGTTGCAGAGGAGATAAGAAAACTGGCTGATGGAAGTACAAGTGCTGCTAGAGAAATATCCGCATTAATTGCAGACAATCAATTTAAGTCTCAAGAAACTATAAAATCTGTTGCAAAAGTTGAAGAAATAGTTGCTAAAAGTGTAGACAAAGCGGTAGATGTAGGTAATGTTATAGATAATGTTATAGTAAATATTAAAGATGTTGTATCTAAAATGCAAACCATTGATAAGGCTATAAAAAAGCAGTCTGAGGAAATGGATGAAATGACAGCTTATGTCGATAATATGGCGAATAATACAAATGAGATTTCAATGGATATTGGAGGCATAAGTGAGAGTATACAAGATCAAGTAAGCACTATGCAAGAAATTGATGCATCATTTAATGATGTTTATGAAATGTCTGTAAAGTTGAGAGAAGTTATGCAAACATATAAATCATAATTATAACAAAAAAGAAGTGGTTCAATAATAGATGTTGGAATTTTTCACACTCAAACATTCATTAGTGAACCACTATTACATGTTACAGTATTAACTAGTTGGTGGTTAATTAATAAATACTGCTAAAGATAGAGATGGTTAAGGAGACTTAAAGCATGAATAATAAAAATACAATAAGAAAAAATCAAGAAAAATTGATTGAACAAGAAAGACTTGCTACACTCGGAGAGCTAATAGGTGGAATAGCACATAATATGAAAACACCTATAATATCACTTATTGGAGGAATAGAGGCTTTAAAAGATTTAGCAGATGAATATGATGAGTCGCTAGATAATGATGCTGTAACGAAAGATGATTATCATGAGATGGCAAAAGAAATGAAGAGTTGGCTAGAAAAAATGAGACCATATTGTGATTATCTTGGTGATATTGTATATGCAGTAGAAGACCAAGCGATTGCAGCAAAAAATCAAGATAATGAATTTTTTAGGATTGAAGAAGTCGTAAATAAAGTAAACATATTAATGGGATTTACGCTTAAGAAGAATAAATGCAAACTTGTTGTAGAACAAGTAAATACAGAAAAACTAGAAATAAGAGGTTCTTTGAATTCATTAATACAGGTAATAAATAATTTGATAATGAATACTGTAGATGCGTATAATGGAAAACCAGGGGAAATTGAACTTAAAATATCAGAAGAAAATGATAGTTGCATATTTGAAATAAAAGACTATGCAGGTGGGATATCCGACAAGATAAGGGATAAACTATTAAGTGAAATGGTGGCAACTAAAGGTAGTAAAGGAACAGGGCTTGGGATATATACATCAAATGAAGTAATAAAAATAAAGTTTGGGGGAGAAATGACATTTGCAGTAAGGGAACAAGAGGGTACGACATTTCACATAAGAATACCTAAAAGCTAAGAGATACAAAAAGAAATGATAGTGTCAAAAGTTTTATGAAAAAATGAAAAATGTGTAGTATTTAGTACCATAAATATTTTACACTACCAAAGAAATTTAGGGGGAATATTTATTGGAGCTTAATACAATTGTGATTAAAACTACTGATGGAACTATAATGTCTGGAGATTTATGCGAAGAATTGCCAGAATACTTTAAAATATCAAATGGTAAGATTATCAACAAGACAGGAGCGCCTATTCCTAGTTCTAAAGTGCCAGAAAAGAGATATGAAGGTCGGATTAATATAATGAAAAATCAAATAATATGGTGGTACATTCAAGAATAAGAATAAGAACAATAATGTAGGAGTCTGATAAAAGACTCTTTTTTACTAAGAATAATATAATATGAAAGATACTTAAAACGAATTATTTTATATATTTTGTCACATAATCTTGACAAAATGAAAGTAGATTGTATAATAAATATATATGGGACTAATCTAAGCAAAGCAACGAGGTGTTATATAAGATGGATGACAATTATTATAAGAAAATACGTGATAATTCCCCTATGGGATATGCATATCATAAGATTATTTTGGATGAAAAGGGCGAACCTTGTGATTATGAGTTCATCGAAGCGAACAGTGCTTTCGAGAAACTAACAGGGCTTAAGGCTTCGGATATCATAGGAAAAAGAGTAACCGATGTAATGCCTGGTATAAAGAATAGTGAGTTTAATTGGATTAAGTTTTATGGTGAAATAGCTTTGAATGGTGGTAAAGAAGAGCAAGAACAGTTTATAAAGCCACTAAATCGTTGGCATAAAGTTAATGTGTATTCTCCAAAGAAGTATTATTTTGTTACATTTGTTAGTGATACAACAAAAGAAAAGCTTGAACTACTTAAATTGGATAACTTTTTTGAAATAGGTCTAGATATACTAAGTATTGCAAATTTAGAGGGCGAAATTGTAAAAGTTAGTAAGTCTTGGGAAGACATATTTGGATATAAAAGAAAAGAGCTAGAAGGAAGAAAAGTAATAGAGTTTATACATCCCGATGATAAAGAAAAAAATTATAATAAAATATCAAATACTAGTGAAAATGGAACGAGTTTTAATATTATAAATAGATTTCGTTGCAAGGACGGCTCGTATAAGTATATTGAATGGAAATCAAAGCTATATGAAAAACTAATTTATTCAATTGCAAGAGATATTACGGATAAGATTGAAGAAAAAGATGCAATGAAGGAGCTCATAGATTTTTCAGAAGAGATTTTGAGGTCATCTGATGAAAAAGAAGATTATCAAAAGATTTTGGATAAGCTTCTAAAAATATCTGGTGCGAAATATTCAATTTTAAATTTATATGATGAAAATAGAAAAAAGGCAAAAACAATAGCCATATCAGCTGATAATGATGATATAATTAAGGCGGTATCTATAGTTGGCTACTCATTTATTGGAAAGACATGGGACATACAAAAACATTATATAGATGAGGAAAAAATAATTTTTAAGGTTTCTTCTTTACACGATACTTTTATGGGAGAAGTTCCAAAGTCAGTAAGCTTAACCTTGGAGAAATTACTTAACCTTGGGCAGATAGTTATAGTAAAATTATTGAATGGAAACAAAGAAATAGGTAATTTCACCCTGATTATGTCTAAAAATACTGAGGTAAAAAACAAAGGTATTATTGAAATATTAGCACGTCAGATGGGGTTATTCCTAACGCGTAAGGCTATGCAGAAATCATTAATCGAAAGCGAGAAAAAATTCAGGCATTATATTAATAACGCTCCTGATGGCATATTTGTGGTAAATGAAAAAGGGAATTACATAGAGGTTAATAAAGCAGCGTGTGAGATAACGAAATACTCAGAGGAAGAGCTATTAAGTATGACTCTTATGCAGATAACACCTAAGGAAAACCATGAAAAATTAGTAAAAGAATTCCAAGCGGTGCTTAATGTGGGTAGAGTTTATGTAGAGTTGCCACTTTTAAGAAAAGATGGTGTTATAAGGCAGTGGGCCATAGAAGGGGTTAAAATTTCTAAGAAACGGATAATGGTATTTACGAAGGATATAACAGAAAGAAAACTAGCAGAAAGTGAAATGATTATTGCAAAAGAGCAAGCAGAGGCAGCAAATATAACGAAGAGTCAATTTTTAGCAAATATGTCTCATGAAATAAGAACACCTATGAACGGGATAGTTGGTTTTCTAAGTTTGCTTGAAACCACAGAACTTGATGAGACTCAGCTTGAATATATTGACGACATAAAAATATCTACTGAAACATTACTTGCAGTAATTAATGATATTTTAGATATATCGAAAATAGAGGCCGGCAAGATGGAAATAGAGAGTATTCCTTTTGACCTGTATTCAGCAGTTGAAGCATCGGTAATCCCTTATTATACTAGCACAAAAGAAAAAGGATTGGAGCTTTATTTGCACATTGACGATAACATTCCAAAGACTGTAATTGGAGATCCTACTAGATTAAGACAAATAATAACAAACCTCATCAGTAACGCTGTGAAATTTACAGATAAAGGATATATTTCCATGACTATCGAGATTGAGGGTCAAACTGAAACAACTATAAGGATACGATTTAAAATTAAAGATACAGGCATAGGAATTTCAGAAGAGAGTAGACAAAGGCTATTTAAACCTTTTAGCCAGGCAGATGCTTCATCAACAAGAAGGTTTGGAGGAACAGGACTGGGTCTTGCTATATGCAAGAGCATTGCAGAAATGATGAATGGAGAAATAAAAGTTGAAAGTGAAGAGTTTAAGGAAACGACATTTACATTTGTAGTTCAGTTTAATAAAATTGATAGAGAAGAAACACAAACAAATTTTAAAAGTTTATTTTTTGAAAATGAAAATAAAAACATACTAGATATAAAAGAAGGTTTAAATAGTGAACTAAGAATTTTGTTGGTTGAAGATAATGAGAATAATAAAAAGTTCTTTGTTAGTTTACTTAAAAAGAGAGGATTAAGCTGTGATGTTGTGGAAGATGGAGAACAGGCAGTTCGGGCGTGTACAGAGAAAGAATATGACCTCATATTTATGGATTGTCAGATGCCTGTAATGGATGGATATACAGCTACAAAGATAATAAGAGAATTTGAAGAAGATAAAAGGCATGCGGCTATTGTTGCGTTAACCGCGTATACTATGAAAGGTGATAAGGAAAAATGTATTGAAGTTGGAATGGATGATTATTTAAGCAAACCAATAAGTATACATGATTTAGATGAGAAAATCAGAAAATACGGTAGAACAACTAAATAAGAACAAATATGAAATAAAAAGTACAGGAAAAAGGTAAATGATAGAGAAGTACATAACCATCAAAATATTGCGAAAAGAAAAATAAAGTATGATCTAAGAGGGAAGTTTCTATAGTTTTTAGAACTTCTTTTTTAGTTACCAGAGATAATATGGACAGGTGTATAGAGCAATACTTATACTATGTAGGTAATTTGTGTTAACGAGTTTAAAAATATTTTATAAAATTTTGTCTATAAGTATTGACAAAATTTACAATATGTAATATAATCATTTGTGTAATAGATACACAAATGAAATTTGAAAGGAGAATTAATATGAATGTAGATAATCCATTATATGAAAATCAAATGATAAGTGTAGACATAGTTACATTTACCATTGAAAATGGTTTAGTAAAAGTTCTTTTAGTTAAAAGAAAAGAAAAACCTTATTCAGAAGGGTGGAGTTTGCCAGGAGGAAGATGTTATAACAATGAGACCATGGAATATGCAGCGTCAAGAGAATTAAAAGAAAAAACAGGTTTGGAAGATTTATATTTAAAACAATTTGGAGTCTTTAGCGAACCAAAAAGAGACATTAGATTTCGCAACATATCCATAGCGTATCTAGCTCTTATAGACAATAATAAAGTGAAAGTATTTCAGCAAACATCTAAAACATTAGATGCAAAATGGGAAAATGTACAATCCATAACTAACTTGGCATTTGACCATAATGAAATATTAGCAAAGGCAGTTCAGAATCTTAGGCAGGAGATAGTTAAGAGTAATATCGTTAAATTTATAATGCCTGATGCGTTTACATTACCAGAGTTACAAAATGTTTATGAAATTATCTTGGATAAGAAATTTGACAGAAGAAACTTCAGAAAGAAGTTTTTAGATCTAGGATTAATAGTTACAACAGGAGAGAAAAAAGAAACGGTACGATATAGAAAACCCAACTTTTATAAGTTCATAGATGATATTGATCAAAAAGAGACTGAGATTTTTTAAGGAGGAGTTATTATGTTAGACATAAAAGAACAAATTACACTAGGGATGAATAATTATATTAAAAGAGTGGAACGCATCAAAACTATTTATGTTGAATTATTAGAAAAAGCGAGAACAGATGAATCAGAACAAAAAGTTATTATGATTAGTGACAAAGATTTATTTGATAAAATAATAAGAAATTTTGGTGGAGCGTTAGATAAAGATGCAGCAAAATATGATTTGCAAACACTTTATGATATTGGAATTCATAAACAAACAGGAGCACTCATTATAAGTAATAAAGGAGCTACATTATATTCTTTATCAGAGAGGACTAATACACCGCACTTGGTTAGACATATTGGCTTTTATGTTTACATGCCAGGGCTTGGGATAGAGTTTGCAAATGTGGGGTTAGTGGGTGATATATATAATGGTAAAGTTGTTTTCAGAACTGAATCTGCATGTACACCATCATTCTTATTTGCATCACAAAGATGTAATTGTAGATATCAGTGGGAAAATATAAGGGAGCTATCAGCATATTTTAATAAAACAGAAGCGCCTACATTTGATAATGGGGAAGATTTTGAAAAATGGGTACAAAATCAATTAGATTATAGAGATGGAAAACATAATTTCAAACAAAAAGGTGACATCGGATTTATAATGTTACATGTTGATACGCAAAACGGAATGGGAAGTGGATATACAAAAGATGAATTCACATTTGATTTATTTGAAAGAGCATCTATAAGGCATAGAGGTGAGTATTCAGCAGAACAAATACATAAAGAAACAATGGCTGGAGGATTTAAAGCTATTGGACTCGAACCTGACCCAAGAGGTGAAAATAATTCTGTAGGATATAAAATATCTCCAGTAATACTAGATTATCTTGGAGCGAGTAAAGAATTGATTTGCTTGACAAATAATCCATTTAAAATGAAGCAGTTAGAAGATTTTGGGTATAAGTTGACAAGAATAAAAATGATAGGTGCTGTAAATATGGCAGGTGCTCAGGAGGCTGAACAGAGAGGGACAGAGTTCAATCATATGGATATTGATGGAGAAAATATTAGTTTTGAAAGTGATGTTGAGAGGGTTAAGCAAGAAATCAACAGATGCAATAGGTTTAGTCAAGGGAAGAAAGGTAAGTCGACATACATAGAATATTTATGTAGAAAAGTATAGTTGTTATCGATAGTTTAAGGTTAAAAGATGTAAATGCAAATGAATGTAATTTATTCTGCCTGCCAGTAAAGGATACTGGAATAGATGCTGCTTCAGCTAGAGCAATATCATTTGAAGATTAATAGTATTTAAAGATAGTGTCAAAAGTTTTATGAAAAAATGAAAACCTCAAATTTGTCATTGCGACATCCTAAGACTTGGTTTGTGTATTGTGCAAACCTAGACATAGGGTCCTCTAGGAGGAGGAAGATAATACTGATAAAATATATTGAATATAAAGGGATAGTGTAGTATTTAGTACTATGAATATTTTACACTACCTATTTAAACAAGGGGGTGAGTTAATGAATAAAGGTTATATAATGATCAAACCTGATGGGCATCCATACTTAAAAGAATTTGAGAAAATAATACTTAATCAAGGATTGGAAATAGAAGAGATGTATTATATTGATGATTGGAAAACAGTATGTACGGAAGTAAACAGACATGATTTAATAAAGAGAGATAAAAAATCATATAATGAGTTTTTTGGACATGTATGGTTAAATAATTATATGTTTGGTAATAGTGCTGTTGTTCTAATTATTTCAAAAAAAGATTGTAATTATAAGGAACTACTCGATTTAATTTTATATACAAAAAAACAAATTAGAAATTCTTTAAATGCAACAAAAGATGGCACTTTTATGATTGCTTTAGATATGAAAAAAGTTGGATTAGACAGTGATTACTTTGAGGGATATTTAAAACTAGTAGATGATAATAATCAACAATTATTTTCAGAATATTTAAGTCGAAAAGCAAAGTGGATAGCTTTTTATCTTCCATATGTTCATTGTCCAGATCCAAATATAATTGATAATGAAATAGAATTAAATGTTTTAAAAAAAATGGATATTTTATCTAATGAGAATAGAATTAGCAAGTCAGAATGGGACTTAATGAAGAAATTTAAAAGTTGTGAGAAAATAAATATTAATTAGGAGATACATTGGGTTATAGAGGATATATAATCAAGGAGGCGTTATTATGTTAATTCAGGATGTAAAAGGTATAAATAAGGATATATTAAATGCAATTAAAAAAGGTGAACAAATAGAGTTTATGAGTAAATCTATAGTACTAGCTTCTGGTTCAAGAGCTAGAAGAGAGATAATGGATGAATCAGGGATATCTCACATTGTAATACCTAATACCTTAGATGAAGAAAAAGCAAAGATAGAGTTTGGATTAAAAGAAGAATTAGAGCTTAATAGTGTATGTGAATATGTGAAATGGTTATCAAAACAAAAAGCACAAACGATAAGTTCAAATATAAAGAATGCAATAATTTTATCAGGTGATACAGTGGTATACTTTGATGGGAAAATACTTGAAAAACCTAAGACCATAGAAGATGCGAGACATATGCTAAACCTATTGTCTAACAATATTCACAGAATAATATCTGGGGTTACGATAATTGATACAGAAATTGAAAAAGTTGATAACTTTTCAGTAGTATCTGAGGTTGTGATGAGTCAAGTTGAGCCTGAATTATTAGCCAGATTACTAGAAAATGATGATACATATACTCATGCAGGGGCATATAATATATCCGACTTACTAAGTAATCATATAGAGATAGGTTCTGGATTTTATGATAATGCAAAAGGTTTTCCACTAGAAGTAATAAAGGGAAAACTAGTTGATGATTTTTCTTATGAATTATAATATTAAAGTCTCTATTTTGTCATTGAGCATCCTAAAACTGGTTTGTAATTTTATAAACTTAGTAACTGGATGTAGTAATGACAAAATAGAGATTTTTCAGTATCCTACAGTGTAAACTGTTCTTTTTTTAGTTATTGACAATTTTAAAAAAATTATTTGAAAAAAATTGATAATTAGTATATAATAAATGTATATATATTATATATTATAATATAAGGGGAGATTTCAATGGGGTTGATTCTAAATAATAGAGTAGTTGCAATGTTTTTGGTGGTATTTTTTTTGAGTAGTATATTTATTTCCTTGCCTACAATAAGCTTGGCGGCTGATGAGCCAGAACTTCAAGGTGTGTCTGTTGTAAATTCTACACAGTTAAAATTGATGTTTAGTGAGCCAGTTTGGAATAAGGGAGTTGCAAATGATAATAGCGATATAGAAATTAGAAGAGGTGCTGGAGGGGAAATTTTAAATATACAACTAATTGAAAATGTACCAAATGGATCAGGCAAAGTGGGATGGATAATTACAATTTTAGACCCCTTAATAGGAACGGATATACCAACAGTGGAGATAATAGATGGCAGTAATATAATATTAGATAGCGACGATACAACTACTGCTGATGAGGGTGATGTGATACTATCAAATACTTCCATTGAGGATGCAGCACTTTTAGCTATAAATACCGCTACAACTAGTACAGGTGCAAAAAATGCATTAGAAAGTAATGCTGATGTTTTTGGAATAGATATATCAGATGGTTCTGATTATGAAGATTTGGAGAGTGGAAAAATAGTAGGGGCATATGTACTCGATAGTAATGACTATGATTATGCAAATATTAAGTCAGTAACAGATGCGTTTAATAATGCTTTAACTAATTTACAAACAATAGATGAAATAAATGATGCTGATGATGCTGATGAAGTAAGGGAGATAATTGAAGATTCGTATAATAGAAAGGCTTTAAGTTTATCCATGACTAGCTATAATAACTTGAAGGACGCTGGAAAATATGCTGTTGCGATAGCTGTATATAATGGCGGAACGGATTATGATGATGGAGATATTGTGGATGATATAAAAGCAATAAAAGATAAATTTGATACGGCAGTTACTGCAAATAAATCTAACGACGATATGGGTAGCACAAGTACAACAAATGAATCAAATAAGACTGTAATAAGCAAAATAAGGCAATATACTAGTGAAGGAGATTCTAAACAACTAATATCATATTTAAATACAAATAAAGACAAGCTTGCATCAGAGGACATAAAAAAAGAGGTATTAAAAGCAGCAGATATAATTTTAGAAAGAACATCTAAACTCAATACATCGGATGAACTTAGCACAGTACAAGGTAAAGATGGAACAGTAATTATGCCTGAAGAGTATCGATTGAACTCAGCTATAGATAAGACAGTTACCCTCGTGGATAACTTTAAAACATTGTTTGAGACCGGAAATTTGGGTGCGGAAGCAGGAAAACTAAAAAAAGAGATAAGCATATATCTAGTAGCCAGTATATACAGTGATAGAAACTTCAGTGTGTCATTACCAATATCTACATTAATTAAATCAAAAGAGAAATTAGTTGGTGTAGTTATACAGCAAAGGGATGTTAAACTCACATTTCCCTCTGAGGCTATAAATACAAACAGTGAAAGCGGTACTGTAACTAATGTAGAGATATCAGCAAATAAAGTAAAAGGTGATATTAATATAGAAGAAGGAATGAGCGTAGTAGGAAGTGTTTATGAATTTGACGCACAGAAAGTAATACAGAGTAATATTAGCGCCCTAGGGACAAAAGAAAAGTTAAATAAATTCGATAAGGCAATTACCATTGAGATGTCGTATGATAAAGTAGATACTTCTAGAATAAAAGATATTAATAAAATTGGCGTGTATATATACGATGAAGAAAAAGGAAAGTGGATACGTATAAAAGCCATAATAGATACGGAAAATAAAAAGATAATTTTTGAAACAACACATTTTAGTAAATATGCTATTATAGAATATAATAAAAGCTTTGATGATGTAGGAGAAGAACATTGGGCAAAAGAGTACATAGAGGCATTAGCAACTAAGCAAATAACACAAGGGATAACTGAAAACAGTTTTGAACCGAGTGGAAAAGTATCAAGAGCACAGTTTGCTACATTTTTAGTTAGGGGACTTGGGTTAACTATTGGTGAATACCAAGGAAAGTTTGCAGATGTAAGTAGTGATGACTGGTATGCAGGAACAGTTGAAGCTGCAGTAGATGCGAGTCTTGTGGAAGGTGTAGGAAATGGGAAGTTTGCACCGAACAACCAGATTACAAGAGAAGAAATGGCAGTAATGATAATGAGAGCATATAAAAAAGAGAAAGATATAAATATATCAAATGAAGCCGATAAAGCCGCAGGGATATTTGAAGATGCATCAAAGATGAGCGATTGGGCAAGGGATTCTATACTCGCAGCTAAGGCAAATGGTATAATAAGTGGATATACTGATTCATTATTCGCACCAAAGCTACCAGCAGAAAGAGCACAGGCGGCGAAGATGATAATGGAATTACTTAAAAAAGTAGAGTGAATTGAAGAATAAAAGAAGAGATGTAAAGGAGCCAGTTATGGCTCTTTTGGCTTATTAAATTTTAATATAAACTTATTTTGTATGTTATTGTCATTGCTTTGTTAATATGTTATAATGGGGAAAAACGATAGTGTCAAAAGTTTTATGAAAAAATGAAAACCTCAAATTTGTCATTGCGACATCCTAAGACTTGGTTTGTGTATTGTGCAAACCTAGACATAGGGGTCCTCTAAGAGGGTGAACGAAGCAATCCCGTTTTTAAGAAAGGATGAAATAAATGGCGAATCAATACTAGAAAAATTTTACACTACCGTCAATTATGCAGGAGGCATCTTATGAATATAGAGCAGGAACTACAGGAATATAAAATAATTGGAGACTTAAACAAGAAAGTCATCTTTTATGATGAAATAGATTCTACAAACGAGGAAGCAAAAAGGCTCATTCGTGCTGGTAAGATTATAGATGGCGCGTTGGTTACCGAACTCCAAATAGCAGGAAAAGGAACCCAAGGCAAGAAGTGGCTATCGACATCAGGCACTAGCATACTAATGACTATCATAAAAAAGACAAAACAAGACATACAAGAAGTACAAGGAGTGACTATATCTATTGGAGAAATGGTACATGAGGTGTTGAGTGGTTATTTGCCAGAGAGAGATGTTAAAATAAAGCATCCTAATGATATAATTGTTAATGGTAAGAAAATTTGTGGAATACTTGTGGAGTCTATAAAGCATAATGATGAGCTGTATTTGATAATAGGAATAGGGATAAATGTAAATACAGATAAGTTTGAAGAGATAGAGGGGAATGTGCCTACTTCGTTATACTTAGAAACGGGGAGGGTGCATAGTAGAAAAGAAATAGTGCTAGAAATAATAAATAATATATGTAAATAATAGCACAATACCAAGAGGATGTATAAAATAAAGAAACTAACGGATAGTGTCAAAAGTTTTATGAAAAAATGAAAACCTCAAATTTGTCATTGAGGGGAAGATAATGCTGATAAAATATATTGAATATAAAGGGATAGTGTAGTATTTAGTACTATAAATATTTTACATTATCAACTAATGAATGAGGAGTGTAATATGGAAAAAGAAATAATGGCTTCGGCTTCACACTATAATAAAAAATATTACATAAATGAAAAGTTTGAAAAATTACCTGAATTAGTAAAAAAAGACTTGAAAGAGATTTGTATAAATTATGTTGAAGAATATAAATGCATATTACTTGTTGGTTTCTATGAGGATGGCGAAATGTTTTTCGAAACTCAAGTACTAGAAGAAAATGAATGTGCATTTATGGAAATAGACAGTAAACTAGAGATTAAAAGGATAGAAAGAGAATATAGTGAGGTACTAGAAGGCTTGCAAAAGTGGTGGCTGGTACAAAAATATACAAAGTAATATAAAAATATGAAAAATTTGTGTGAGTGATCCCCTCTTCCTCTCGCAAAGGGGAGGGGACAAATATATGTATATAGGAAATGTTGAAATAAAAAACAATGTGTTTCTCGCTCCCATGGCAGGTGTGACGGATGTAAACTTTAGAGCAATATGTAGGCAAATGGGAGCAGGGCTTACATATACCGAGATGGTTAGTGCAAAGGCTTTGATGTATGAAAATGACAGAACAATAGATTTACTTGATGTTGATGAGTTAGAGAAACCATCCGCGGTTCAAATTTTTGGGTCTGATCCTAAGATACTTGCAAGTGAAGCGAAAAAACTTCAAGGTAAATTTGATATAATCGATATTAATATGGGCTGTCCAGCACCTAAGATAACTAAAAATTTTGAAGGCTCTGCTTTAATGCAAAAGCCTGATTTGGTTGCAGAGATAATAAGGGAAGTATCAAGTGCAGTAGATAAACCCGTTACGGTTAAAATAAGAAAAGGTTTTACGGTGGACAGTCCTAACGCCGTTATTATAGCAAAGATTGCTGAGGAAAATGGAGCAAAGGCCATTACCGTACATGGCAGAACGAGGGATCAGTTTTACAGTGGAAAAGCGGATTGGGATATAATAAAGGAAGTAAAGCAGAGTGTGAGTATACCAGTAATAGGAAATGGAGATATATTTACCCCCGAAGATGCAAAAAAAATGTTTGAATATACTGGGTGTGACGCGATAATGATAGGTAGAGGAGCAGAGGGAAACCCATGGATTTTTCAAAAAATTAATGAATATCTAAAGAGCGGAGATATTATATTAGATGTAACAGTCAAAGAAAGAATAGAACTTGCACTTTTTCATGCAAAGGGACAGATAGATAAAAAAGGCGAATATATAGGCATAAGAGAAATGAGAAAGCATATTATATGGTATACAAAAGGGATAAAAAATGCTGCAAGAATAAGGAATGATATATCTAGAGTAGAGAGTTACAATGATTTAGAAGAAATATTATATAAGTTAGTGGTAAGCAGTTATCAGTAGGGATTGTCTTGGATGGGCTTTAAAAATAATTTGACAATACCAAATATTACATGTATAATATCATGGATAAAGTAAGGATATAAGCTATCGGATTTGTTAACATAATCCGTTGACCGCTAACATAGTGTAAAGGAGAAATAAATATGGAAAAAGAAGAAATTATATTAACAACTGAGGGAATGAAAAAATTAGAAAATGAGTTAGAACATTCAAAGACAGTAAAGAGGCATGAAATAGCAGAAAAAATAAAGGAAGCAAGAATGCAAGGAGATATATCAGAAAATGCAGAATACGATTCAGCAAAAGATGAACAAGCTGAAATTGAATCTAGGATTCTTCAAATAGAAAATATACTAAAACATGCTAAAGTAATAGATGAATCAAAGATTGATATAACAAAAATAAATATAGGATGTAAAGTTAAGATAAAGTATACGGATTCAGGTGAATTAGAGGATTATTTAATAGTAGGTTCAATGGAGTCTGATGTTCTAGAAAACAAGGTATCTAACGAATCACCTATAGGTGTGGCACTTATGGGACATAAAAAGGGTGAAATAGTAAAAATAAATACGCCAGCAGGAAGCTTGGAAGTTGAAGTAATTAAAATACACAGATAAATAGGGAGTTGTTACCATGTCAGAAGAAGTACAAGAATTGAGCGAACTTTTGAAAATTCGCAGAGAAAAATTAAAAGCGTTGCAAGATGCTGGGAGAGATCCATTTCATATAACAAAATATATGATTGATGCAACGAGTAAAGATGTAATGGACGACTTTGAAAACATAAAAGGCAAAACAGTAAGTATAGCAGGAAGAATAATGACAAAAAGGCTAATGGGTAAGGCTTCTTTTTGTCATGTTCAGGATAAATGTGGACAAGTTCAATTATATGTAGCTAAAGACAACTTAGGTGAAGAAGCATATGAAGAGTTTAAACACTATGATATCGGAGATATAGTAGGAGTGAAAGGCGAAGTTTTTGTAACGCAAAAAGGTGAGAAATCAGTAAGAGTTGATATTGTGACACTTCTTTCAAAATCACTTTTGCCATTGCCTGAGAAATATCATGGATTAAAAGATATGGAACTTAGATACAGACAAAGATATGTAGACTTGATAGTTAATCCTGAAGTTAAGGATACATTTATAAAGAGAAGCAAAATAATAAAATCTTTTAGACAATTACTAGATAATAAAGATTTTATAGAAGTAGAAACTCCACTACTAAATATTATACCAGGTGGGGCGGCTGCAAAACCATTCAAGACTCATCATAATGCTCTTGATACGGAAATGTACCTAAGAATTGCACCTGAATTATATTTAAAAAGACTTATAGTAGGTGGAATGGATAGAGTATATGAGATAGGTAGATTATTTAGGAATGAGGGCATCTCAATCAAACATAATCCGGAGTTTACATCAATGGAGCTTTATCAAGCATACGCTGATTATAATGATATGATGGATATAACAGAAGAGCTCATAAGAAATGCATGTATAGCTGCAAATGGAATATATAAAATTTCTTATCAAGGTATAGAACTAGACTTGGAAAAGCCATTTAGAAAAATGACTATGGAAGAATCAGTAAAAGAATATGCAGGTGTAGATTTTAAAACGATCAAAACTATAGAAGATGCAAGAGCTGCAGCAAAAGAAAAACATGTAGAATTTAAACAGACTGATGGAATAGGTGCAATACTTAATTTATTCTTCGAAAAATTCGTAGAAGAAAAATTAGTAGAACCAACATTTATAATGCACCATCCAGTTGAGATATCTCCTCTTGCTAAGAGGAAAGCCGATGACTCAGAGTACACAGAGAGGTTTGAGCTATTTATCTGCGGAAGAGAATACGCAAATGCTTTCTCAGAACTAAATGATCCAATCGACCAAAGAGGAAGATTTGAACATCAAGAATCGCTAAGAGCAACAGGCGACGATGAAGCAAACATGATAGATGAAGATTTCTTAACAGCATTAGAATATGGGTTACCACCAACAGGTGGACTAGGAATAGGTATAGACAGACTTATAATGCTACTTACAGATTCAGCATCAATAAGAGATGTATTGTTATTTCCAACTATGAAACCGTTAAATTAAAGAAAATATAGAAAAAGGAGCCACTCGGTAAAATGAGTAGCTCCTTTTTGGTTAACAAATACAATAAGTGAATGTTTTGCCCAGACTCTATTTGCTTTTAATCTCTTAGGGTTTAATTCCCGTCGGCTTGCCGCGTTCTTGTCATTGCGAGGAGGTTCTTTCGACGAAGCAATCTCGTTTTTGAAAGATGAGATTGCTTCGCAAAAAACGCTCGCAATGACAACATGATACCCCGTCGGCTTGCCGCGGGGAGATTCATTAAAAAAGGTAATTAGGTAATTTTATATTATATTTTTTATTTCTATGATTTATTATAATGAATACTTGCATAATTTAGTTGCATTTGTTATAATAAAGTATCATATTTTTCATTTATTTCCAATATTTTTATCTTGAGGAGTGTAAAAGAATATAATAAATATGATGTGCTGTTATAATTATATATGTTCAAATTACATATTGTAATTTTTAGTATATAGTATTGAATTATTAATAAAATAAAATAAAATAGAAAAGGACAGGTGGTATTTTGTTATGAAAATTCTTGGAAATGTAATGGAACAAGTAATCAAAAGGAATCCAAATGAACCTGAATTCCATCAGGCAGTAAAGGAAGTATTAGAATCTTTAGAACCGGTAGCTGAAAAAAATCCTGAATGGGTTAAAGCTGGAATATTTGATAGGATTGTTGAACCTGAAAGGCAGATTTTTTTTAGAGTGACATGGGTTGATGATAATGGTAATGTACAAATAAATAGAGGATATAGAATTCAGTTTAATAGTGCAATTGGACCTTATAAGGGTGGTATAAGACTACATCCATCTGTAAACGCCAGCATTCTTAAGTTTCTTGGATTTGAGCAGGTGCTCAAAAATTCGTTGACTGGACTCCCAATGGGAGGAGGCAAAGGTGGAAGTGACTTTGATCCAAAGGGTAAATCAGATGGTGAGGTTATGCGTTTCTGCCAGAGTTTTATGACGGAGCTTGAAAGACACATTGGTGAAAATACAGATGTTCCTGCTGGAGACATGGGAACAGGGGCAAGAGAAATAGGTTATATGTATGGACAATATAGACGACTCAGAAACGACTTTACAGGAGTTTTAACCGGTAAAGGGTTAACATGGGGTGGAAGCTTGGCGAGAACCGAAGCTACAGGTTATGGACTCTGCTATTTAATGGACGAAGCTCTTAAGGCTAAGGGAAAATCATTTAAAGAAGCAACAGTTGTTATATCAGGTTCAGGCAATGTCGCAATATATGCAACACAAAAAATACATAAGTTAGGCGGTAAAGTTGTTGCATTAAGCGACTCGAATGGATATATATATGATCCTGAAGGCATCAAACTAGAAACAGTTCAAAAGATTAAGGAAGTTGAAAGAAAGAGAATTAGTGAATACATAAAATACCATCCTAATGCAAAGTATACTGAAGGTTGTTCCAAAATTTGGACGATTAAGTGTGATATTGCACTTCCATGTGCAACACAGAATGATATTGACGAGAATTCTGCTAAGATACTTGTTTCTAATGGATGCTATGCTGTTGGAGAAGGTGCAAACATGCCGTCGACTCCTGAAGCAATTGATGTATTCATTAAGAATAAAATTATATTTGCACCTTCAAAGGCAGCTAATGCAGGTGGAGTAGCTACATCAGGACTTGAAATGTCACAAAACAGCATGAGGTACTCATGGACATTTGAAGAAGTTGATTCTAAACTTAAAGATATTATGATTGATATATACAAGGCTGCAAGTGCAGCCGCAAAAGAATATGGATATGAAGATAACCTTGTTGTAGGTGCAAATATTGCTGGATTCTTAAAGGTTGCAAATGCAATGTATGCGCAAGGAATAACTTACTGATTTAAGCAATAAAAATATTAAATAATATATTTTTATCGTATTTTCTAAATTAATAAATATAGCAAATGATTCATTGTCAATAATGTGGGCGTATGAAAATTGAAAGATACAACCTAAAATACAAGTCGAAAATTGGCTTGTATTTTTTTGTGAAAATATTAAAACTTTATGTAAAAAAACATAGAAACTAGAGCAAATTGAAGGTATAATTAGAAAAAAATAGTAATACTTAGCATTGACGGTATAGGTAGTCTGAATATTTGTTGATTTAGTGTATATACAAATATAAAGGTAGAATTTAGAGTTTGTAAATTTATTCCAAAAAGTTTAAACTCTAAATATGGAAGAAAATGTATTAGTAACTAATAATTAGATATTAATAGTTACTAAAAACAAAAATATAATTTATTGTAGGAGGTAGTAAGATGAATGAAAACTTAAGCTTGAAAGCGAGAAAACTGGTAAAAACAATAGAGGATTTTATAAAGACAGCAAAAAAGATGGTAGTAGATGGTAAGATAACGGAAGAAGAGTATCAAGCAATGATAAAAAGAAAGACAGAATTTTTGAACAAGTACGATGATGGTAAAATAATAAGATTTGTCATTCCAGATGATAAAAAGGCAATGTAAAGAAAATTTACAATTTATATTACACAATTAATAAATGGAAAATAAAAATAATAAATATCTAAATAAATGGAATAATAAAATAGAAATGTAAAAAAAATAATACAATTTGAGATTAGATATCCCATTTTATTTAGAAAATTGTGAATTTAAAATCGTGAATTGTGTATTTATAAAAGGAGAGAAAAACATGAATGTAGAGGATTATATGTCGAGAAGTATAATATTAGTAAATGCTGATGATAGCTTGGTTAAAGCTGCTAGGATAATGCAAGAAGCAAATATAGGGTGTTTGCCCGTAAAAAAGGGAGACGAGATTGTAGGGATGATTACAGATAGGGATATTGTTGTTAGAGCTGTAGCATCTGAAAAGACAATGGCAGAAGTAAGATGTGAAGATGTTATGTCGCATTCAGCTATATGTATAGATAAGAATGAGGATGCACACAGTGCACTTGAGTTTATGGCAGAGCATAAGATAAGAAGACTTCCTGTAACTGATAGGGGAGACTTGGTAGGAATGATTTCTATAGGAGACATAGCAGATAGTGAATTTTCAAACGAGTTTATAGGAGATACACTTGAAAAAATAAGCGAAAAAACTAATGAGAGCAGGATAGTGTAAGATGTAACAAAAAAATATGAGAAATATGCGGTTATATATCATAAAAATAATTGGGCAACGCTGAAGTAAATCATAGCACGAAGTGTATACAAAGCGTAGAGTGCATTACGCCCAGACAAGGGGGGGTTATGATTAGAAATAAAAGAATAAGCATTATCGTTTTTTCTATAATTTTAATAACTATGTTAGTAGGTTTTAATTTTTATGAAATTGAAAAGAGTAATGTTTTACTAGCAGTTTTTAACAAGTACTCTTGCGATACTGTACAAGGGAATATAAGCACAGTGTCAAAACTAAAGTCCCCGCTCACTACTTATGATGAAATGCAAAAGGAAATAGAAAAAGTACTATTAAAACTTGATATAAAAAATAAGGTTCAAGTTGATAAGAACGAAAATGATATGAAACTTTCGTATGTTGTAACTAGAAATGGTGATGATTCAGAAACTATTATAAAAGTAGAATCTAAAAAGAATGAAAACCTGAAGGTAGAAGAGACTTACTTGATGGTTAACACAATTTTATATCATAAAATAGATGAACTTGGATTTATTCAAACATTATTAGATGAAATGCACAAAGAGTTAGGACTAGACTACAATATGAATATTACTGTTGTAGGTAGATATGAAGGAGATATGGACAAGAATAAAAAAGTTCAATTTGCTGATAAAGTATTTAAAAGTATAAAAGCTAGAAAAATTGATAGTTTTGAAACAGATAATATTTATAGTGCATACGGATACACAAGTTATATAAAAGATTTTATAATACAAGCGAAGAATAAGGTAAATGTAAATCTTGCAATGAGATATAATAGCTATGAAGACAAGACATATTTATATATAGCTACACCAATAATAACCACAGAGTATTAAGATAGTAATATATGAATAAAGTTTATAATTATAATAGTAATCAATATTAAAGAGAAAATTTTCTTTGAAAACCCCATAAGGTAATACTAAGAATAATGTTTGACACATTGAGGAAAATATGATATACTGTATTTACTAAATTACCTTTACCAGGTTTTGGATACTCTCCAACCAAATCTTAGTAAAAGGTGTATTAGAAAAAATATAAGGAGGGATAATTATGACTAAAGAACAAAAACAAGAAATTGCTGCAAAATTTGGTAAGACACCTACAGATACAGGATCGCCAGAAGTTCAGATTGCGTTACTTACAGAAAGAATTAATCAACTTACAGGACATCTTAAAACGCATATGAAAGATCACCATTCACGCCGTGGATTACTTAAAATGGTTGGTAAAAGAAGAGGTTTACAATCATACTTGAAAGAAAAAGACATTGAAAAATATCGTGAGTTAATAAGCGAATTAGGTCTAAGAAAATAAATAAAAGGTTCTCGCAAAAGCGGGAATCTTTTTTATTGATAAATTAATCTCTTTGGGTTTAATTCCCCGTCGGCTTGCCACGGGGAGGTTCATTAATTATATAGAAAAAGGTATAAATTACCATGTTAAAATATATAGAAATATGTCATAATATTATATAAATAATAAAAAAATTAAGCATGAAAATAATGCTTGATTTTTTTGTCGAAATATTGTATATTATAGTATAAAATAGGTACTTTGTATATATTAGTATCCCCAATGTGACAATAAAATAGTTGAGGACATATAAAGGGAGTATTAAGCTGAAAATAATAAAATACATAATTTAAATAACAAAAAGGGGAAATTGTGAAATGAAAAATAAAAAGATAATGATATTTTTTATAATGATTTTTGGATTATATTTAATAAGTGTATCAAATGTTTTTGCAGCTTTTGCAGTAGATTATAATTATACAGGGGGTCAACAGACATGGACAGTTCCAGTAGGTGTAACCTCTGTGCAAATAGAGTGTTGGGGTGCTGGTACAAATGGTGGTAATTATGCCGATGGTGGATATGCTAAAGGAACTAAAGTAGTAACATCGGGGCAAACTTTATATATATATGTAGGCGGAACTAATGGGTATAATGGTGGGGGTAGTGGTATAAATGGTTCAGAAAATGGGGGCGGAGCAACAGATGTAAGGATTGGTGGAACCGCTTTAGTTAATAGAGTTATTGTCGCTGGTGGTGCTGGTGGTCTAGGTGCTGGTGATAGTTATGGTTATGGAGGTAATGGTGGTGGGACAAGTGGTGATGCTGGTGGTGCATCTTCAACGGGAGGAGTTGCAAGTGGTGGTACTCAGATTTCAGGGTATCAATTAGGTATTGGTGAAAATGGTCTGTCAGATTTCTTTGGTGGTGGAGGCGGTGGAGGTGGCTACTATGGAGGATATGGTGGTTATGGTGCCGGTGATTGGGAATATGGAGGCGGTGGAGGCGGTGGTAGTTCTTATATAACAGGACTAGCAAATGCATCAACGACTGCTGGTATTAGAACTGGCGATGGATTAGTTAGAATAACAGTAGCAACAGCTATACCTGGCATATCTATTAGCTCTCCATCCACAGCATTTACTGTAGCAGGACCAGTTACATACACAGTTACATATGACGAATACGCTACTACAATTTCTCTAAGAGATCAAGATATAACCTTAAATAAAACAGGAACAGCAGATGGAGTAGTAACAGTAACAAATGGAACAACTAACACACCAACAGTAACG
>Ga0154497_117_pt1 | contig 48274 bp, 44 predicted proteins | sample RifGroD2_FD_115976 | JGI IMG/M metagenome (GOLD analysis project Ga0154497, IMG submission 115976) | Clostridiales bacterium GWD2_32_19 | reverse complement strand
TTACATTTAGCATTTTCATCTTCCTTTATTAAAGTAATTCTTTTAGCATGTTCCATACAGCTTTAAATGCAACAACAATCCCCAAAACAAATCCTACAATAATCCAAATTTTATTTTGAAACATTCCATCTAGCCAAAGTCCTATCCATAACCCTAGCAGTATCGAACAAATCGAACTAACGCCTATTTGAGTCGTTATTGCTAAAACTCTAAATGTTTTTCTGTCAAATTTCATAGTAACACCCCTATCTCTTGACGCAAAAACTCACGCATTATTCGATTATATACAATTTGTTGAAATTTTGCAATATCTTATTACAAAAAAAATATTTTTTTTTATAATATTACAAAATACACTAAAACTTTAGGTTTGGAATTGCATTTAGCGTTAATTCTGAAAATTCACCTTTTATATACTTATTGTATCCTGCAGCAGCTATCATTGCGGCATTATCTGTACAAAGTATCATTTTAGGATAAAAGAGGGTGTATGATTTTTTCAAGCATTCTTGGCATAGCATTTCTCTAATTTTTGTATTGGCAGCCACACCACCTGCTAGTGTAATTTTATCAATGTTTTTCTTTTCTGCAGCTCTTATTGCTTTAAAAGTCACAACATCAACAACAGCTTTTTGAAAACTTGCAGCTACATCAGGTATACAAATGTCTAAACCTTTCATTTTATTAGTATTTATGTAATTTATAACTGCTGATTTTATTCCACTAAAACTAAAATCAAGACTGTCACCTTCTAAATATGTTCTTGGGAAATTTATTGCATCTTCATTACCTTCCCTAGCTACTTTATCGATAAGTGGCCCTCCAGGATATCCGAGTCCAAGTACTCTAGCTACCTTATCATATGCTTCCCCTATTGCGTCATCTCTTGTAGACCCTAATACATCATATACACCATAATCTTTTACATGAACAATATTAGAGTGCCCTCCAGATATAACTAAGCATATAAATGGCGGTACGCAAGCTTTATCCTCTATGTAATTTGCACTTATGTGACCATCTATGTGATTTACACCAATCAGAGGCTTATCAATAATATATGCTATTGTTTTCGCAGCTGATAGTCCAACAAGTAAAGCACCAACTAGCCCAGGCCCATGTGTCACTGCAACTGCATCAATATCTGCAAATGAAACATTTGCTTCGACTAAAGCCTGCTCTATTACTGGATTTATCTTTTCCACATGCTTACGTGACGCTATCTCTGGCACTACACCACCATATTCCTTATGTATATCTATCTGTGAATAGATTACATTAGACAAAACATCCCGTCCATTTTTCACAACAGCCGCCGATGTCTCGTCACATGACGTCTCAATGCCGAGGATGATGATATCCCTCGGCAATTGACTATTACTTTCTATAATATTTTCTTTGTCCATTTTCAATTCTCCATTCTCAACTTATCTTGTTTTTCCTTGCATAGTGAAATAAATATTGCTGGGCGTATGATGAATTCTCTCCAAAGTGCTCCAATGCATATTTTGTGATTTCTTCTATCTTTACATCTTTTTTTATATATAAGCTAATCATTACTTTTTTAATCCAAGTATCGGTAGGGAAAACTTCATAACGATGTAGTCCAAATAGTAATATACAATCAGCTACTTTGTTACCTATACCTTTTATTTTTAACAACTCTTTTTTCGCCTCATCAGTCGACATATTTGCTAAATTTTCAAAGTCTACTTCACTACTCGCCACTTTAGAACATGCATCCACTATATATTTATCTCTAAATCCGATTTTCAATTCATGTAGTTCTAAGACAGTCGCTTTACTTAAAAGTTCTGAGGTAGGAAAGCTATAGTATTTCACACCATTTACTTCCGCAATAAATTCCCCATATTTCTCAGATATTTGTAAGACTCCTTGTTTAATTCTTTTTATATTGTTATTTGCTGAGAGTATAAAGGTTATTATCATTTCCCATAGATCTTGCTTTAATATCCTGACTCCAGGAGCATAATTAATTGCTTCTCTTATAATTTCATCTTTACCAGACAATATATTTTTTATATTTTCATAATCCTCATCAAAGGAAAAATACTTATGCCAAATCTTTTCATACTCTTCTAATGTTGTATTATAAAGAGTTAGTGTTTCATTTTCTTGTTTAATCCTAAGTATCCTTCTATATGCAACTACTATATACTCACTTTCACCTATTTGCTCATATCGAAAACATTGTCCACTGTCTAGAGTTTCGTCTATGTCAAAGTGAGTTAGGTTAGTAATTATAATGTTATTGTTTTCTTGTTTGTAGGTCATTTAATCAACTCCATTACTACTACATTAAAATTTCTTTTATATCAGTATGAAATTGTATATTTTGATTTTTAGTTACTATATAATTTAATAGCAATTTCAACTCTTCCTGTTTATAGCTTTCTATCTTTATATCAAACCTCTTATTTTCTTCCATATATAATGTGATTAGTTTTTCAAACCAACTAGAAGGGCAGCTTTTCACCCTCAAATAGTTATATTCAATTGTCATTCTTTGTATATTGCTTATATTTATTTCAGTTCTCCCTCCAATTATTATTTTGGTATCATTAACTGTTATAATCCGATTTCTTTTAATATCTTTCACCACAAAATACCCTACAAAAACCCATGCCACTAAAGTGATAATCATTAATTCTATTTTTATACCTTCCATAAATAATATAGCTACTGAAATTACAAAATATACTACTGACACTACTATAAGCCATGGGTTAGCTGTCATCAACTTCTCTGGATAAATCTTATATTCTTTCTCATTCTCCAAAACATTCTTTATTTCATCCACCGTTATCATCTCCATTTATCATCTGTAAGGGCTGCGGTATCAATGTGTCTGCCCTATTACTATTGTAACTCATGTATAAACCTACAACTATTCATTATTCACACCACGAATCCAATCTTCTTCTTCACTTTTGCTAATGTCCTATTAGCTATATTACTCGCTCTTTCTGCATTTTGCTTCAGTATCTTATCTAAATATTCCTTATCACCATCTATTTCTTTGTACTTTTCTTGTATAGGCTTAATTAAAACTACTAGGGCATCCGCAACCTCTTTTTTAAATTCACCATACCCACAATTGGCAAATCTTGCCTCAGCTTCTTTCACATTCATGTTTGTACAGGCCATATATATATCTAATAAATTTTTTACTCCTGGCTTATCTTTCGTATATCTTATCTCATTGTCCGAGTCTGTTACAGCCCTTTTTATCTTCCTTGCAATTGCGTCAATTGGGTCTAAGAGAAGTATGCAATCATTTTCATCATCATCACTCTTTGACATTTTTGCTGTAGGGTTCTGGAGTCCCATTATCCTTGCGCCTACTGGTGGTATATACACCTCTGGAATCTTAAATGTTTCGCTATATAAGTTATTAAATCTCTCAGCGATATCCCTAGTTATCTCCACATGCTGCTTTTGGTCATCACCTACCGGCACTAAGTCACTTTGATACAAGAGTATATCAGCTGCCATCAACACGGGATAGTCAAATAATCCTACAGTCGTATTTTCGTTTTGCTTAGCCTTCTTTTCTTTGTATTGGGTCATTCTACTCATTTCACCCACATATGTATAGCAGTTTAGTATCCAACCAAGTTCTGCATGTGCAGGCACTTGCGATTGTATATACATTATATTTTTTTCAGGATCAAGTCCACATGCTATGTACAACTTTAAAAGTTCTTTCGATTTTTTTCTTAGCTCTGCAGGGTCTTGTCTAACAGTTATTGCATGCATATCAACAACGCAAAACAAGCAATTATATTCATGCTGTAAGATTGTCCAATTTTTAAGTGCCCCTATATAGTTACCTAATGTGAGATTTCCTGATGGTTTTATTCCACTAAATATTACCTTTTTATTCTCTGTCATTTTAATTTACCCCCATTTTAGCTGTTATAAATTTTACAATTCTTTTGCATAGTTATATGCCATCTGAACTTCCTCTTTTACTATTTTCTCACCGATATCATCTGGATATCTTGATATTATATAATAATCATTTAAAACTTCTGCCATTTCTTCATATTTAAAAACTCTTTATCATATGCTGCACATTTTTCTAACAAGATATCTATTTTATGAATTCTTTCGAGTTTTTTATCTTTATAAACTAAATATGCTTTCATTAATTTTCTACATATTATTACTATGAAATGTAATTGAATCTTCAAGCCCTATTATATCTTCTTTTGTAATTATTTTCAGCAATTTAAAATCAGAATTTGCCTTTTCTATCCACTTTAATTAATACTATCTGGCATATATGACAACTCCTTCTTTAATTATTTTAGATGTAAACGAAGACTCATCAGATGTTGCTTCTCTTAGTTCAGCCTCATTATAAGTTAGTAAGTCAACGACCGTACCTATAAGCCCCATCTTTCTTCGTAAAAAAACCTTACATTTTCTTCTATTTTTCATTTTTTCATCATTCCATACCACTAGTAAATCTATATCTGAATCTTTATTTTCTTCTCCTTTTGCAGTTACCCAAATAATATTATTTTCTCTATTTTAAAATCAGCTGTTAATTTTTCTTTTATCAATTCTATTTTTTTATTAGGCATTTTTACCACTCCCAGTTTATTATATATCTACTCACTACTAATTTTACCATATAAACTAAAAAAATCAAGCAAAAGCTTGATTTTTTTTAGTTTATATGATATTAAATTCCGACATCGCTTTTTTTGTGCTTTTAAGATATTCGTACAAACCGTCCCATCTACATGTTTTTTCATAAATTCAAGTCATGTATTGTCAGCGCCTTACGGCGTGAAGATTAAAAAAGTAGCTTCCTCACACTAATTAGTACCGAAAATAAAACTCTTTCCAATTAGAAAAGCCCATCGAGGGCTTTTCTAATTGAAGCTCGTTATCGTGTACGCCGCTCCCGCTGTCGTTCCACTCTCAGCCCCTAATGTCATACTCGACGAGCTTAAGTACAAAGCTGGGCGAACTCCGTAGTACCCGTAATAGGCGTAGATGCTGTTGACCGTGCCATCCGTGAGGACATTGCGAACATTGTACGAGATAGCTGCAAATGCGTCCCTTGTACAGTAATACCATGCTGTTGCATCATTTGCAGGATCACTTGCAAAATTACTTTGAGTTCTTGCTTGTTGTGTTGTATATGCTATTTGATAATCTGTTGTTTCATCTTCATGTTTTAGTACTCCATCTACATAGTCTGATAACTCTCCTAAGCTAGGTAAGAATACTGTGTCTGATGTGTTTTTATACCATGCTGTGTTATAGTTGTCTCCTGGTGCTACTGTTACTGATTCATCCACTCCTGTACCTGTATATCCATGTGCTGCTGTTCCTCCATCATTTCCATCGAGTGTATTGTATACTATACTTTTATGTGTTACGTTTACTATCTGTTCTCTTTCTTCTGCTGTTAAGTTTGTGAGAAATCCTGCTTCTGCATCATATGGGTTTACTGCTGTTCCACTCACGTATACATTTGCTGCATTTGGTGCTTGGGTTGTCCATGCCACTGTTGCTGCGTTACTGTTTAACCATTCTCTTATGTTACTATTTCCCCAGTAATTACTTCCATAATTTAATCTATCAGCGTCTGCATTCCCTGGTTCTTTTGCATCATATGGTTTCATTGTTATTATCCTATCTGCGAGTAGTAGTAGCTCATCCCCTGCTTTTGTTGCATCTATTTCTTGTTTTTTGATTACTCTCCATATTATTGGTTGACCTAGATAGTTTCCAAATTTGATATATGCTCCTTCTGCTATCGTTACTGGTGGTGATTCTACTACAACTACACTCTCTATTCCTGTTACTTCTACTACTGCTTTGTTTACTTTTGCATTGCCTACTGGCCCTACTTTTACTATATATGCTCCTGCTTCTATTTCTCCTACTGGTAATGGATTGGTTGGTATTTCTTTTATATATCCGTTATCTACCATTAACTGTGTTATATCTGTGTTCTCTGCTGGCACTGAGTCTACTGACAAGAGATATGCATTCCCTTGTTGTTGCAGTGTTCTCACATTTTCATTATGTGCTATCTGCTTTGATGTTGCACTTTTGTTTATAAATATTGGTATTGCTATTGTTGCTAGCGCCGCGAGTATTACCAGTACTGCTAGTAACTCCAGTAATGTAAATCCGTTCTTTTTCGTTTTCTTTACTTTCAATTTTACACTTTCAATTTTCAATTTTCACCACTTCTCCTTTTATTAAATTTAGCTGCCCAACAGGCTTTTTATTTGTTTATCTGATATGTATCTATATAGTTGTTGTTTTAGTATATCGTGATTTATGTTGTAAAAAAACTTTTCTATATCGCATTTTAATATGTATCCTTTGTTTGTTTGTTTTATTTTTGTTGTAATAATCTTTTAGAAATGTTTTTATTCTTTTTATTCCTAGCCCTGTGCCTTTTCCTTTTTGTACTGCTACGTTGTCATATATTACTTTGTTTTTTATCAGTTTGCTTAGTACTTGATCGCACAAGCATCTCTGCACTATTTTATCTTTATAGGACATACTCATTATGAGTCTTACTTTTAGCTCTTTTACTATGAAGTAACTTACTACTCGGGCTTCCCCGTATCATTTTATATAGCTTCAGCCATATGGTATGGTAACTTTTTCCATATTTTTTCTCCTCTGTTTGATTGGTAGTGTAAAATATTCATAGTACTAAATACTACACTATCCCTTTTTATTTAATATATTTTATCAGTATTATCTTCCCCCTCCCTGTCATTGCGACATCCTAAGACTTGGTTTGTGTATTGTGCAAACCTAGACATAGGATGTCGCAATCACCAACCACCACTTCAAGTGGTGGTTTGACATTGACCCTAACAAGGGTCTTTGTGCTTGCTAGCCTGAAAGGCTGTGTCGAAAGCACTTCTACCGGCAGCCTCTACAAAGAGGCTCCACTCTTGTCGTCTTTCCTTGATTCTTCCTCTTGTTCTGCTATATACTTCTTTATTACTTCTTCTGTTACTGTGCCTATCGTTTGATTGGTCGCTTTTTATACATAATATCATTTTATTTTTCTTTTTTCAAGTGTTTTGAGTTTTTTATTTTAAGGTTTGTTACAGTTCAGGCACCCTTGATTTAAACCCTAGCATGTCATTGCAGTTTGCTTTAATCGTAGGGGCTATGCCTACGTGCTAGCCCATTTATATTTATAACACCTATTATTAGTATTCCAACAAAAAAGAACACAACACACATAGTATATCCATCTGTCTTTCCAAAACTTTTGATTAACATTTCTTTTGATTGCTGTATCATTTCCATAAATGAAATATATATTATTACTCCTGCTGAAAATCCAAGCATTGTTGAAAATAATTTTTTATTTGTATGTTTAGCAAAAATACTATAAGGCCCCCTATCCCTGTTGCTAATCCTGCAATTGTAGTTAATAAAAACGGAATTAATATATTTGACATTTAAATTCGTCTCCCCTTCTAAGTGGTAGATTACGTTTTGCATTATTTTTTGCAAATTTTCAAGTTTGTTTTTATTTCTAATTGACAATCCTTTGCATATATTATAAAATAATATAATATTAACTATACTATATTAGAAAGGTTGTGGAATAATGAACAAAGGTTACATTGCAATAATAATATCTGTAATAATATCGCTCGCATTAGTTATATCTACTTTTACACTCTCAAACGCTATAAAATCAGTAAACAAAGACACTACTATAGCTGTTACTGGTTCTGCACAAGAAGATATCAAATCTGACTATGCTGTATGGACTGGAAGTTTTCAATCACGAGCTATTCTGCAAAAAGATGCTTATACAGCAATAATTGCGAACAAGCAAATCGTACTTGATTTCATCAAATCTTTAGATGTAAAAGAAGATGAAATAGAATTTTCAGCAATAAATACAACACCAGTTTACAAAAGAGATTATAATGGAAACTATACTAACGAACTAGAAGGATATGACTTGTATCAAATGATTACAATAAAATCTCCCAAAGTTGAGCTAGTAGATAATGTTTCTAAACAATCAACTGACTTAATTGCTCAAGGAATAAACTTTACTTCTAATACAGCACAATTTTACTGTAAAGATTTATCAGAAGCAAAAATCAGAATGGTTGGAAAAGCAACTGCTGATTGCAAAAAAAGAGCAGATCAAATAGTAAGTAATGCAGGTGGAAGGCTTGGTTGTATACTTTCTTCTAAGACTGGAGTATTCCAAATAACTCCACAAAACTCTACTGAAATATCTGATTATGGTATTAACGATACAAGTTCAATAGATAAACAAATTACAGCCGTTGTTAAATCTACATTCAGTGTAAATTAGAGAATAATACATAAAAAATACTGACCGTCTGGTCAGTATTTTTTATATGTATTATTCTGCTATTACTTCGTCTGGTAGTTCTATAGGAGATACTTCTTCTGTATATTGTTGTTGTTGCGCATTCATAAGCGGTATAAATACTTTTTGTATTGAAGGGCTTTTCAATGCACTTCCACTAATATTCATAGCCATTTGAGTAGCCATTTCTTTATATTGTTCATCTGTAAATTCAGCTAAATTCACTGCATCTTTTAGGTCAGGAACAACTATTTTTATGTTTTTATTTGGACTTGATGTTGTTGCTGCCACCAATATCTTTAGTGTAATTTCATCTGTTTTCATAACTTGCTCATTGCTTATCTTTCTTATATTATTATCTCCATCAACTGCAAAATTATATTTTATTTCGTTTTCATCTAATATTTGTGTATTTAATTCTGTTAACATTTTTTGATAATCTTCATCAATGCCTTTTATAAACTCTTCATAATTTTTATCATAATTTTTATTAAATTCTTCTTTATCCTTAGTTATTTCTTCTGATGTTTTATCTAATAATTTATAATCTCCCGTTTTTACTAATACATCAAAAATTTCATTCATCTTATCTTTTGCAAACACTTTCACTTTTTCATCAGAAATTAATTTAGTAAACACTTCTTTATAAGTTTCTAATATTTGTTTTTGATTCAATGTTAGCTCATAATTATCACAATAATATGATTTACTCTTGCCATTTTCTATTACTTCAACATTTCCTTTTTCTTTATTTACAAAACCATCTTTTAATTTACTCTTTAAAAGTTTATAGTAGCTCATTCCATCTATTTCTTTTAACTTACCCATATTTTCATAATCAAACAATTCTATATAGTCTTTTATATTTATTTCTTCTTTTATATTTGGATCTATTCTCTTCAGTATTTTATTTATATCCGTGTATTTTACATACATTTTTTTAGAATACAATTCTGGTATATCTATTACTATCATATCTCCATCTGCATATACATTTAGTTTTACAAATGATGCATTATCAAGCATAAAATCATAAATGAAATTATATTTATTATCTTGTGATTTTATTGCTTTAAAATTTACTTTAAGTCCTTCAAACAAACTTTTTATATTCTCACTTGACGGCATACCTTCTAATTCTTGTTCTTTTAAGCTTACTAATTCAAGCTTTAGTTCTTCATTTATTTCGTATGATTTGAGTAAGCTAGTAGAAATAACTGCATTTCCTAATTTATCAAAATCATCCTCTATCTTTATATATGTCTTTCCCCCCTGAAACATAGCATAACTTCCATAAATAGCTATACCAAGTACTACCACTAACACTAATACCTTTAACCATTTTTCCTTTTTCATCAGTTTCTCTCCTTTTATGTTTCTATTTATTTTTCAATTACTTACCTATTATATAAAGCTATGACACATTTGTCAATGTATTTATGTTTTATTTGTAAAACTATTTTTATATAATAGGTAAGTCCTCCGCACAGTGACAACATGCGGAGGACTTTCTTAATTTTTACCATGTTTTTATCTCATAAAATCAACTAAACTTAATTGTATTATTTTAGATCCTGCTGAAAGAGAAGCTTCGTATATAGTTTGTTGGGTTTTTAGTTTTGTTATAGTTTCTGCCAAGTCTGCATCTTCATTATCAGACTTGAGTTGTGTATAATTAATTTTATCATTTTCAAGTCTTGAAGTTATCATTTCTAATCTATTCATCTTACTACCGAGGCCTGCTTGACATTTCAATGTGTTCTTGCTATGATTATCTATTTTAGTTAACATACCGCTCATCTCTTCTGTCAATTCCTGTTGTTCCATATTATCTATATTATTTATTAACCTATCTATATCACCTATCATCTTTACTGTTATTAAGTTTTTAGCTTGAGTATTTATAGTTATCTTAGTATTTTTACTTACCTCATAATCTATATTTTCATCTTCTATTCTATTTATTTTTTCATAATAATCTATATCCACAGAGTCTCCTACAGCAAAGCTTGGGCCTGCTGTTATCATACCTGTATCCATATCTACCTTTACTTGGTCTAAAACTGGCAATATACCATCAGTAGATTTTCCATAAATTATGCTTGAAGGTGCTATTCCTCCTACTGTAATTGTGTTTATTGAGCTATCATTTATATCAGTATTGCCTAGGCTTACTTGATTACTTGCATCCAATAGGCCCACGCTTCCACCTATAGTTACCTTATCTATTGTGTCAAAATAATGTATAGGATTTAAGTCTCCCGATTTGAATCCATCCTTTTCATATTGAACTTCCATAGGATCAGTGATAGTTGTATAATGTGCTTCATTAAATATTAATTCTCCTGTTTCTTTTATTAAATGTATCGTCTTGATTGCACCTGGTGCCGGTGGCTCATATGCATCAGAATCACTTATACTCTTTTCTACTATATTATAAACTGGATCACCAACAGAATAATTTTCTGCATCTATCTTCAGTTTTATTGTATTCTCAATATTTGAATATGGCAATTTATATAGGTAGTTATCATTAACCTTTAGTTGTTCCATTTCCTTTGTTCCAAATTCACATGCTATCTTAGCCTTTTGGCTTACATCCGTATCAAACATTATTTTTTTATCTGTTTTATATCCAGCAAAAATGTATCTTCCTGCATTTGTAGCATTTGATTCTTGCACTAATTGTTCCCTTAATTGCTTTATTTCCTCTCCTATTTTTTCTCTTTCACTCTTTCCTAATGTTTCGGTAGACCCTGTAACGCAGAGGTCTCTCATTCTCGACATAATATCATTTACGTTTTTAATAGCACTTTCTGTTATACTCATCCATGACTCTGCATCATCTACATTTGTCTTATATTGCTCATTTTCATATAAATTCGTCCTAAGCTTTAGCGATTTTCCTGCAATTATAGGATTATCTGAAGGAAGTTGAATCTTTTTTCCAGTAGCAAACGTATTTTCTAGAGTATTTAATTTTTTAAGGTTTTTATTCATATTAAGCAACATATTATTAGAAAGCATTGAATTAGTTACACGCATATATATACACCCCCCATTCTCAAATAACAAAGTACAAAATAAATAATTTCATTACATACTTCTTTATCCTTTAGTTTGTTATTTGTACTCTGTACTATCTCGCTCCCATATTATTTATTGTAGTATCATAAATTTCATCTATTACAGATATCATTCTTGCTGCTGCACTATATGCCGATTGAAATTTTACCATGTTAGTCATTTCTTCATTTAAGTCTACACCTGACACAGATGTTCTCTGATTTATTATTGAATTAATAATATTAGTTTGTATATTCTCGTAATTCCCTGAGTATTTTGCATCAACTGCCATCTCACCTATTATTGAACCTACAAAATCTAAAACCTTACCTTCTTTAAATAAACTTGTGTTATCTTTTATTGTTAAAAACTCATTAATAAGTTCATTATTACTCTCTCCTGAATTTAATGTCTTTGATATCGCCAATGTTTTAGGATTCTGACCAAATTCTTTTGATAAAGAAAAGTTTATTGCCGTAATGTTATTATAATTTGCAAATGTTCCTTTTCCTGTTTGGTTATATGTAAATATATAATTCCCAGTGCTACCATCTGCACTATATCCATTTGTATTTCCTGTCACTCCGTCTATCTTTGTTCCATCTGAATATTCACCTTCATTGAAAGCAATTGCTAAAGTTCTAGCAAATTTATTTAGCTTGCTTAAATAGTGTGGGACTCCTTTGTAATCTGTTCCTGAGCCCATACTTACACCATCTCCTACTACTACTCCAGTAGCATCTGATAATTGAAATGTTATCTCTTTCGTTGTTTCATTGTATGTATATGAAGTATAATCTTTATATAAACTCCCTACTTTAAGCATACCTGTATCCTGTATGTCTGATCTAGATATATTGTTAACCGTTATTTGATTAGTCATTAAGTCCACTACACTTGTATTTCCTGTAAAAATACTTCCATTATTTCCATCCCTTAAATCTAAACAACCCTTTAATTCACCTTCTAAATTTTGTGTGTTAAGTGCAAGCCCCGTACTCCACTTTATATCATATAATCCTGTTGTATCTTCAGGGTTATTTTTATAACCTCTCGGAACCACTGTAAGTTGGCTTACATTATAGTGGTCTACAATAACCTGTCCATTTATCTTAACCACAAAATGCTTATCACTTTTTAGCTCATCAGACTCTGAATATGCCCCGTCTGCCAAACTTGAATTCTTTTCAATTTCATCAACCTGTACATTTACTATTTTTGATAAGTCGTCTATTAACAATGCTCTCTGATCGCGCAAATCATTAGCAGTACTTCCGTCAATCTCAAATTTATATATTTGTTCATTTAAAGATTTCACTTGAGATGCTATAGAATTTATTTGATTTACCTTTATTTTTATCTCATCATTTAATTCTTGCTGATATGTTATAAGTGAATTAGCAGTTTCGTTAAAGAAACCGACCAAAGTTGTAGCGGATTCTCTTACACTACTATAATAGGATTCATCAGATGTATCCTTACTAACATCTGATAGAGAACTAAAGAAATCGTTTATAACTGTATTTACACCATTATCAGATGGCTCATTAAAAAGCATCTGTATTTTTGTAAGCATGTTATTTTTAATTTCAGAATTTCCTAGCTTTGAATTCTGGCTCCAATATTTAGCATCTAGATATAAATCTCTTATTTGCTTTATATCTAAGATTTCTGTACCCGTTCCCGTCATGCCTCTACCATTACTACTCGCCATAGGAGTGGTGGCTTGTTGTTTAACTACCTGTCTGCTATAACCAACAGTATTTGCATTTGATATGTTATTACTAACTACGCTAAGGGCCTTCTGTGATGCAAACAAACCAGATGCTGCTATATTAAATTCCAAAAACGAAGATCTCATATTCTCTCACCTCTTTGTAATCACATTCTATTAATTATTGTATCTAACATACCGTCTATCATGGTTACAACTTTTGCAGATGCATTGTACGCATGTTGATATTTCATAATATTTGTCATCTCTTCATCTATTGATACTCCTGCAATTTCATTTCTCTTATTTTCTATTTGATTTACTAGTACTTCTTGATTTTCAGCATATTGTATTGCTTCATTTCCTTTAGTACCAATTTGCGTTATGAATTGTGAATAATAATCGTTATAATTAAGCTCTAATTCACCGTCATTTAATGTTATTACTTCTTCGTCCCACTTTGATATTATTTGTTCTACAACGCTGTTATCGCCGTAATCTCCATTTGATGATAGACAAATTTTATTGTAATCTGTAACTATTTTGGGATTTATTTTTATATTCCTTGATGTATACAATGTTTTAGGATCTAGTGGATCTTCTGGAATATAATTTCCCGAAGCATCATATCTCTCAACATTTTTTCTAGAGAATATTTCTATATTTTGACTTCCATCGAGACCTGTTGGGCCTCCTACTCCACTTTGGGGAGCTATTATATCATTGATCATTGTTACTATGTTATGTACCAAGGTATCAAATTGCTTCTGTATTTTAGGTATAGTGAAGTTTTTCATGTCCGCTTCCGGCGTAGTCCAATTTGCTTCTTCTTCTCCTCTTAAATACATTAGACTTTTGAGTTGTCCACTATCGTTACCGCTTATAGAATCTATAACTTTATCCGTATTTATGACATCTCTCTTACTTTCTTGCCATACTGCTTTAATAAGTGGGCTCATAGAGGACACTTGTGCATATTCCATTTTACTTATACTTGAACTTGATACTAATGGATACCCTTCTGCAAGAATTTCTAATTTTCCATCTGACTTTTCTTTATATGATATCTGAATCAATCCTGATAATTCATCAACCAATTTATTCCTCTGGTCTCTATAGTCATTTGCATGGTCTCCACTCATTTCATTTAATGAAATTTTTCCATTTAAATTATATATTTCTTTTGCAATTCCATTTATGTTATTAATTGTTTCCTTTATTTTTGTATTTAGATTTGTTTGATAATCATATAGCTGCTCTGATATTTTATTTGCTTCACTAACCAACAAAACCGCATTTTGAACAAGTGTTGCTCTGGTTTCTAATCCCTCTGGGTTTTTTGATAATTCATTTAATGAACTCCAGTAGTTAGATAATGTTGATCCGAAACCTTCTTCCGAATCTGAAGCAAAAATATTTTCTATTTCTGTAATTGCATTATATTGTTGTTCATAAAAATTATATCTTCCGAATTCTGTTCTATATGATGTATCTAAAAACTGATCTCGGATTTGCCTTATCTCATCAACATCTGCGCCAGTTCCTATCTGCATGCTTGAAGTTCCAACATTTATACATCTTTTTTCTTGTATCGTAACTTGCTGTCTAGTGTATCCTGTTGTATTAACATTCGATATGTTTTGACCTGTAACTTGCAATCCCTTTTGGCTTACATATAATCCAGATGATGCACTTATTAGACTTGCTATTCCCACATTGATCACCCTTTCCAACAGTTATTGTTTTGCATCAAAGAAGCTGTTTCCTCTTTCAGTATCCATTAGTTTTCCACCATATTTGTAATCGTTATTTTTATATTCTCTTTTACTATTAATTGCATTTAAAGTGAAATCTACTAATCCCAACGCCTGTTCAATAAGTAATTTATTCTTTTCATTTACTCTCTTTAACTCATTTATTTTACAAATAATTTCTTCTCTTATTTCAATTAATCTTTTTTGTTCATTCTCAGAATTATCAAGTTTTTCTATAAGTTTAGTAATTGTAAAGTTCTTTTTAGTAGCATTAAGTACTAAGCATATGTCACTAATTATGTTGTCTCTCTGTTTTTCTAATTTTATAACTTTAGAAGCTATTATTTGCTCTTCACTTGCAATTTGTCTAATCTTATCCACATCATTCTCTATTACAATCTGAGTTTTTTCCTTAGATTTATTCAAAAGCTCAGAGTAATACTCAGATTCTTTTTCTAATATATCTATTAAATCATATATTAAACCAGGCATATGTTTCACTCCGTTCACAATTCAAAGTACAAAGTTCAAATAACAAAGTACAAAGAAAATATATTTTCAGTAGCTTTGTGCTATACTTATATATTATTTATACTTTGTTATTTGTACTCTGTTATCTACTTAATAATATAAGGGAGACATAGCTCCCTATATATTATTTCTTATTCTTATTCATTATTTTATCTACCAAGTCGTCAGTATCTACTACATACTCGCCTTTATCAATTTTTTGCTTTATATCACTTACAAGATCTTCTCTTACATCTTCTGCTTTCATAGCAGATGTGAATGCAGTTTGAAACTCTTTAGCTTCTGGTGATATATTTACCGCATCTTTGACATTAGCCGTTTTCTCTGTCTTTTCTGTTTTAGCTATACCTGCGTTTTTATACACTTGGTAGATTTGATTAATACTTTTGATATTCATTGTCATCACCCTCTTTAAATCGTATTGAATATCTCATAATATATATCGACAGATATTCATAAATATTTATAAGTTTCACAGATTTTTATAATTATTTTAAGGTTTACTTTATATTACTATTGTTATCTTTCTCTTTTAAAAGGGATATCTTTTCCCTTAATCCCCCAAAAAAAACCTTCATTAATTCACTACATTCTTTTTCCAAAACTCCGTCTAAGACTTCAACCTGATGGTTAAATTTAGGTTCATGTACTATATTTAATATACTTCCACAACAGCCAGCTTTTGGGTTGTCACAACCATAAACTAATTTTTTTATCCTTGACTGTACTATAGCACCTGCGCACATTGGGCACGGTTCAACAGTTACATACATAGTACAATTCTCAAGTCGCCAATCATCTATATATTTTGAAGCTTTGCTTATTGCTATAAGTTCCGCATGTCCCAATGGATTTTTTTTAAAGTTTCTAACATTATACCCTCTTCCTATAATTTTACCATCGTATACAATAATGGCTCCTATAGGTATTTCTTCTAATTTGAATGCCTTATTAGCCTCTACTAAAGCTTTTTTCATATAGTATATATCGTCACCTATCACGCATTTCACCATCTTTTTTCCAAATTTCTTGTTTATATCATATATTTTATAGTATTATTTCCATAAAGTCAATAAATCATAGATACTTTTTCCATTTTATTCCTATGTTTTTATATCAAACTATTGACATAATTACTTTCTAGTAGTATAATGTATTAAGGCATAGAGATATGCGTAGCATCGTTTCGAAATTATATTTGGAGGCTTTTGCCACCTACTCTTACATCTTTTTTGTAATTTGTAGGCTTTCAACCCCGGCCAGGGTTGATCTGGGTTAATTTCTGTTTTTGTCTTTTTTAGACAAAATAACAAGACTTGAAAGGACACATTTTGGGCGGTCTTACTTGGATTTTAAATTCAAACTTCGCGCGGGTTTGCTTTTGACTTTCAAGTCTTTTTTTTGTTTTATAAAAGATGTTGGAAGTTTACACCTCCAACATCTTTTATAAAACCGTAATATTATATACTATTTATGATTAGTTTCGGACGGTCTTTTTTTGTCCTACTCAAACAAACTATATATATCCTTCTCTGATAACGAAAGTATCGGGCTTGCATCTTCTTTTATTACTGAATCTATCAATTCTCTTTTCTTTTGTTGCATCTCATATATCTTTTCTTCTATAGTTCCTTTTGTAATTATTTTTATTACTTGCACTACCTTTTTTTGTCCAATACGATGTGCTCTATCAGTGGCTTGTGTCTCAACTGCTGGGTTCCACCATGGGTCATAATGTATTACAGTGTCAGCACTAGTCAGATTTAGACCCGTTCCTCCTGCTTTTAAAGATATCAGGAAAATCTTTATGGGGCCATTGTTAAACTCATTTACAATTTCTAGTCTTTTACTTGCTTTGACTTTTCCGTCTAGGTACAGATATTCTATGCCTTTTTTCTTTAGTTCATCTTGTATTATTGAAAGCATTGATGTAAATTGTGAAAAAACTAATGCCTTTCCATTTCTTTCTATAATCTCGTCAACAAGCTCATTTAATAGCTCAAGCTTACCACTTCCACCTTTATATCCTTCAGCAAAAACTGCCGGATGACAACAAATTTGTCTTAATCTCGTAAGTATTGCAAGTATCTTTATCTTACTTCTTTGAAATCCCTCGTTTTCTATCTCATCACTTATTTCTTTTTTAGCTTTGCTTAGCTCTGCTACATACATCTTCTTTTGCTCGGCTGTAAGCTCTGTTATCATTTCTGTTTCTATTTTGTCAGGAAGTTCTTTAAGTACATCTTTCTTTAATCGTCTTAGTATAAAGGGAGCAATATGTCTGTTCAAATTTTCTAAAACTCTTTTATCATTTTCTTGAACTATTTTTCTGTCATATCTAGTTAAAAATTTATTATACGAATGCAAATATCCTGGAAGTATAAAATCGAATATTGACCACAACTCCAGTAAATTATTTTCTATTGGAGTTCCTGTTAGTGCAAATCTTCTTTTTGCATTCAATATCTTCGTTGTTCTTGCAGTGATAGAAGTATGATTTTTTATATGCTGTGCCTCATCTAATACCACATACTCAAAATTCTTTTCTTCATATAGATGACCATCTCGCCTGATTAATGGATATGAAGTGATAAGTATGTCATAATCCATATAGTTTTCTAAAACTGCAGTTCTCTCACCCTTATTTCCTGATATTATGCCTACTTTAAACTTGCCACTCGCAAATTTTTCAATCTCAGATTGCCAGTTATACACAATTGAAGTTGGAGTTATCAGTAAATTGGGATACTTCTTCTCACTATTTACTGATAGCAAGAATGAAATAAACTGCAATGTTTTCCCAAGTCCCATATCGTCAGCAAGTATTCCCCCAAAATTATAATGATCAAGAGTCTTAAGCCATTTATATCCTTCTTCTTGATATTCACGAAGTACTCCTTTGACTTCAGTTGGTACCTCATGCTTTATATCGGTGCCTGTCCTTATGTCTTTAATCAACTTATTTAACAGTTTATCCTTATCCAAAATAAAGTTATCAAGGCTTTTTAATTTACTATCAAGATACATTAGCCTGAATATTGGTATTTTTATGTTTTCTTCTAGAAGCTTTTTATCGTTTATATCTAAATCATCAATAATTTCCTGCATTTGCAATATATTTTCATCATCTAAATTTACAAAGCTGCCATCTTTTAATCTATGGTATTTCTTTTTTTGCTTAAATGCATGCAAAATATCACGGATTTCTTCTTTCTTTATATCCCCGTAATCAAAAGTGATATCGAGTAAATTATTATTTACCATACGCGTACTAGCTTTAAAGCTTGTCTTTGGATTTATTTTTATCATTTTAAAATTATCACTGTAGTATATTTCATCAACCTTTAGTTTTAAATCTTCTAAATCATTGCTTACAAAATCATATATGTGATCCATATTTTGAAGGGCATATATATCTTTTTCCTGACTAAATCCTATATTTTCTAGACAAATCTTTATTTCACTCTCTTTTTTATCATCTCTCATAATTATCTTCTCTGATTTTTCTGTCAAAAGTGGATTAATCCTCTCTCCACCATAAATGTATTCAAGTTTTATACTTATACCGTCTTCGTACTTATCTAAATAGGCAGTTGAAAATAAATCTTCCTTTACTATATTGTCAGATAAATTCTTTGCAATAGCAAAGTTTTTAACTACTTTATTCATATTAGAAACAATAACCGCAATGTCCTCATGTCCACACTTACCTAGATTCACATTACCATCATTTTCTCCCATATAGCGAACAAACTCGTACTTAGCCTTTTTTTCATCCGCCACATACCATATTTTTTGTTCTGAATTCAAACTGTTTCCATAAACTAAGAAGCTTCCATTTGCAACCATTGGTATCATGCTTTTTGTTCTTTCACCATTATATTTTATCCTAGTATCATCCATATCCTTTTCAATCATAACATTCAGTTCAAGACTCTCATCTTCTATTACGGCATTTTTTATTATCACATGTGCATCCTCATAATCAAAAGGAATCTCCCATGTATATAAAACCCTTAAAAAACTTTCCGCTGTCCTATCATTTAAAAAAATCTCTCCTCTATAGGCTGATTGATAATTATCTAAACCATCTTTAGAGTTCTCATATATGTGTTTTATGAGCTTTTGTGTATTCTCGTTCAAGAAATGTTCCTTTGGATTATATATAAGTTTTTTTGCAAATTCATAACTCGACTTTCTCGTATAACTATCTGCAAACCTTGATATATGCTGCATCTTATATTCTCTTCCACCCTCTTGCCTTACCATAAAAGTAACTTCCATGAGGTTTTGCCTACTATATCTATTATTTTCTCTTCTTATCATCGGCTTAATATAGACTTGTTTTTTATCCTGTAACACAACCTCAGGTGCGATTATTTTTTTTAAAGCCTCAAGTTTATCACTCTTAAATATATTTTTCATAGATCGTATATCATTCTCATATAGACTTTTTTGTACAGTTCCTTCATTAGAGAAGGCAAGCAAAATAGCCACCAAATGCTTACACAGTCCTGGATACAAAAAATATGCTGGACATGTGCACTGGAACTTTTTAATCTCCTCAAAACTCTTATCTTCAAATATTACCTTCTGATAATATTCGTCTCTCCCTTCCACAGTACCAATTACCTTAATTTCATCATCAAAATACTCCATATTTAAAATATTTCCATCTAAATAATAGTCTACACCATCACTATAAGTCTTGTCCCTAGTAGCCTCATGTCTTACCATGCTCAAATTCAATAATTGCTTTTCTCTCAATATCCTTCTCATATATGATACCCCTTATATTATTTGACCTACCCCCAGTCTGTCATTGCAAGGAGGTTATTTTGATATGACAATCTTCGGGTGAAGTTCTTTTTTAAAGTTTTCATATCATTTTACATTACCTATGATTTCAGTAATACATCTATAATTTATTTGCATTCTCATCGTTCTATTTTTATCAATAATGTCATTATATCACATTTGTATCATTTTTCAAATACCTATAGCCAAATTTTTCAAATAAAGAATGAATAAATAGTAACTGTTTAAAAAAATTTGATTTGTAAATACTATAATCATAATATAATTTTTATGGAGGTAATTTTATGGATATCAAAAGGGTTGAGGAAGTTATGAGTTCTAAGGGAGTTATTAATGTTGAGTATATCAAAAGACCTGTATGGATTTTAGATATAGATAGAACTGACAATAAAGTCATTATAGAAGGTGTAAAAGATAAAAACCTTCATGACAAGGTTGAGGCTGAAAATTTGCAAGAAAAACAGTGATGTACGAACGGATTACTAATCTGTTCGTACATCATAAAAATTCGACTCCAATTGTTTACTATGATGTTTAAATAATATTATACTCTAAAGACTTTTCATATTCTTGCTACTATGCTTCTCCATTTACCTAATTCTTTCACTTCAATTATCTCAAATTCTTTTAATGCATCTAGTACTTTATTTAGTTTGTCTTCTTCTATCCCGCTTGATATAAAAAGTCCACCTCTTTTTATGTTTTTGTCTATATTCCCACTTATATCTATTACTACTTCTGCTATTATGTTGGCTAATACTATATCAACTTTATCATTAACTCTCATACTTAACCAATCCCCATATACCAAGTTTACATTTTCTATATTATTTAATTTAAAATTTTCTTTGGCTGTTTTTAACAACTCTTCGTCTATCTCATTTGCAATAATGGTATCTGCTCCAAGTTTTGATGAAAGTATTGTTAGTATCCCATCACCTGTTCCTATATCTATTACTTTATCGCCTTTTTCGATGTACTTTTCCACGAGTTCTATACACATTGTAGTAGTTTCGTGTGCTCCATCTTTAGGAATCATGCCACCATTTAATTTTATGAGTATTTCATTTTCTTTCTGTTCATATTCTTCCCAAGCTGGGGATATAACTATATCTCCAAACTTCATGGTTGTATACTGTTCTCTCCATCCATCTTTCCATGCAGCGTCATCCACTTTTTCTACTTCTACAGATATGTCTTTAATATCGCTGAAAATCGATATGATACTTTGAGCTTTTTCTTCGTCTTTCTCGAAATATATTTCTATCTCTAGTTTATCACCAACCGTGTTATCAACTTCACTGTCATCTGTCCATATCTTAGTTTCAAAAACATCTGATTCATTTTTCTCTACAAAATCATAAATCTCAAGATCATATAACTCCCCTATTATCATATCAGCGTTATTGGTTGTTGATTTTATAGTCACTTTATTAAATACCATATGCATTGCCTCTCAATCTTTGGTTTGTGTTATTTCAACACCTTGTTTTGATAATAATATGTACTTAACTCTGAAATATTTTTAGCATCTATTTTATCGTCTTCGATTATATTATTAAATTTATCAAACACCCTCGCTATATCCTCTTTTATTATTTTCTCAAGTGTCTCAAAATTATTGTTTAATTCTTTCTTCATGTCTTCGTCTGCTTGTATTTCTAAATTGTATGGTGTTATATTTTTTTCTATATTATATTGAATATTTTTAGCGTTTGTCATTATTAATTTATACATTTCGCTTACCAATTCATTATTTATACCAGTTTTTTTGCAAAATTCTTCTATACCTTTATACATTTGATTTTCTCGGTCTGGTTGAAACATTGGCAAATCGTCTCTCATCTTTATCTCTGCAACAACTGGAATAAGTGACATTCTTAGTACTAACATATTTTTTATAATACCATCTAACATATTTAAGTCTTCTCTTACTAATTGTAATGACATAAGCTCTATCCTCCTCTTTAAATCATATCGTATGAACCTAATATTCTTAGGTATGAACATGCTTTTTTAATATGATTTAGTAATATTTTTATATGCTCTTCCTCTTTATCGCCTTCAAAGTCTACTAAAAAAATATATTCTCCAATTTTTGTTTTTGCTGGTCTTGATTCTATTTTTGTTAGGTTTATCTCAAATAAATTAAATAACCCCAAAACTCTATACAATGAACCTGGATTATTTAATGTGGAAAATATCATCGAAGTTTTCGCACATTGCGTTTTTTTATCCCCTTTTAAAGATACTAATATAAATCTTGTTTGATTTGTATGTTCATCTTGTATGTTTTCTTTTAGTATTTTTAAATTGTAAACTTCTGCACACGCCTTATTAGCTATCGCCACCGAATTTGTCAAACCATGCATTTCCTTTGCTGCCAAGGCAGTGCTAGCTGTTTCTATTATTTCTGCATCCGGCATATTGCTTAAAATAAATTTTCTACATTGAGCTAGTGCTTGGGGATGTGAGTATACCTCTTTTATATCTTTTAACTCTACCATTTCAGTTGACAATAAATAATGATTTATTGGTAAAACCAGCTCTCCTTCTATAGTCAACTCATCATTTTCTAAAATAGTGTCGATTGTTTGATTCACACTACCCTCTATTGAATTTTCTATAGGAACAATGCATTTATCAACTTGTCCCGATACAACGGCCATTATTGTTTCCCTGATAGTTTTATATGGCTTTATCTCGTACTTACCACTTGAATATGTATTACATGCTTCATAACAATATGTACCAACAGGACCTAAATATCCAATAATCATTATTTTATCCCTCCATTTATCATTCTATCTAAAACTACTATAAATTCCTTCATTTGTTCCATAGTTCCAATAGAAACTCTTATATAATCGTCCATTAATGGGAAACCAGGTCTTACGATAAACCCTTTCTCTAATAATTCATGAGATACTAATCTACCATTTCTCCTGCAATTTATCATTATAAAGTTTGCCTGTGAAACTATGTATGAAATACCGAGTTTGTCAAGTTGTCCATACATATAATTTAAAACTTGTGCATTATTATTTATTACCATTTTTAAAAACTCCATATCCAAAAGAGCTGTACATGCTGCATCTTGGGCTAATATTGAAACATTAAATGGATTTCTTACTTTATTTAATTGTTCAACTATTTCTTCGCTTGCTATCCCATAGCCTACCCTAAGTCCTGCTAATCCGTATGCTTTGGAGAATGTTCTTAATATGATAATATTATCAAATTCATTTAAGAAATTTATTGAATTTGGATATAGTTTATCTGTTACAAATTCATAATATGCCTCGTCTAATATAACTGCTATATTTTTAGGAACCTTTTTCAAAAAATCTGATTGCTCATCTGCTGTTATTATGGTACCCGTTGGATTGTTCGGATTCGAGATATATATTAATTTAGTTCTATCAGTTATTTTACTAATAATTCCTTCCAGATCAAAAGCATCGTCTTTTAGAGGCACTTCTATCAGTTTACCGTCCATGAGCTTTGTTGATGAGTAGTAACTAGAAAACGATGGTGTACATGTTATTACCTCATCATCAGGGTCTACAAATATTTGCCCAATCATTGATATTATCTCAACTGAACCCCCACCAACTATTAATTGTGCTTCTTTTATATTATATTTTTCCGATAATACTTTTCTTAACTTTGAGCAATTATTATCAGGATATGATGCAATACTTTTAACATCACTCAAACATTGTATCACTGCTTTTGAACAATCATATGGATTTTCATTTGAAGCTAATTTCACAATATTATTTATTTTAAATTCCCTTTGTATTTCTTCGATAGATTTCCCTGGTACATATGGTTTTATTTCCTCTAGTGCTTTTCTAAAATACATAATTCTACCACCTTTTATAATATTTTTATTGTTAGAATGTTCTATAGCCGTTTTGCATCAAAACTTCAATACTTATATTCTTAGCTTCTTGATTTTCTACTAAAATTTTAAGAGTTCCTTCAACATGTTCTCTGTTATTTATAACCTCTATATTCTTAATATTTATATGATTATTACTTAGTATTGTTGCAACATCTGCTATAATACCAGGTTTATCTTCAATTTCCACCATAAAATCATATGCAACATTATAAATTGAACTAATATTTTTAAAGCTATCTCTATATTCTTTTGCTTTTAAAAAAAAGTTTATAATCTCAGCATTTTCATTCTTTGTAAGACTATCTGAAAAGTCATATATTATTTCAGATAACTTATTTAACACTTTTAAAATCTCTTGCTTGTTTTCTATACATATATTTTGCCACATTATGGGGCTCGCTGATGCTATTCTTGTAATATCTTTAAATCCTCCAGCCGCCAATGTACGCATATATTCTTCTTTATCGTCAAGTACCTCTACCATATTTACAAGTGCTGATGCTATTACATGAGGAACATGACTAATTGCAGCAGTAATAAAATCATGCTTATCAATATCAATTATTATAGGTATCGCCTTTAACTCTAGTACTATCTCGTTTAATTTATCGAGTGTACATTGATCCGTGTTTATAGATTTAGTAATAATATAGTATGCATTTTCAAAAAGAAAATCTTTTGAATTCTCGTAACCTATTTTTTCTGAACCTACCATCGGGTGTCCACCTACAAATAATAAATCACTTTTATTATCTTCAAACATTTTAACAATAGTTGATTTAGTACTCCCTATATCTGTTATAATGCAATCTTTTTTTATGTATTTTGATAATTTTTTTATATAATCACCTATAAAACTAACTGGCGTACATATAAAAACAATATCTAAATCTTCAAATTTTTCATTTATATTTGTAGAGTAATCATCAATAACCTTATCATCAAATGCCTTTTTTAATGTTTTTTCTTCACAATCAAAAGCAATTATTTTGTTCACTTTTTTGCTTTTTCTAAGGGTCTTTGCAATCGAACCACCCATTAATCCAAGTCCAACAATTCCTATGTTTCTCATATGCCCCTCCCGTTTTCATTTTTACTCCGTAATTTGAACTTTGATATTTATATTTAAAAACTATACCACATTTACAATGAAAATTCAATATTTTTCATTTATTCAACTACATAATGCTAAAAGTTTATGATTTTTAAAATAAAAATAATTTTCTCGCATACATATATTATAAACATCTATTGAATGGGAGTGGTATTATCGAACTTAATAATTGGCTTAACGCTCGGGTTCCTTATATTTCAAAATCACTTGAAGAAACTAATATGGATTACCTTATTAAAAATAAGACTATTGGATTTGCAGGAAAAGAGCTTGTATATAAAGTGCTTTTCAACTTACGCTGTGCTCTTTTTCCTGGAGTTTATGAAAAATATCCTATTGACGAAACAAATATTAATATAATTATAGGAAATAATTTAAGGGTTGCTGCAACTCTTATTAACAATTTAATTGAAAAAGCTTTGACAAACAACTGTAAAATTAGTGACTGTCTAGGTGCAAACTGTAGTAAATGCAAAGATAAAGCCTATGATACTACTATGAAGCTAATTAATAAAATGCCAGAAATAAGAGAATTACTGCATTCTGATATTCAAGCTGCGTATATCGGGGATCCTGCTGCTCATTCATATGAAGAGATTCTTTTAAGTTATCCTTCTATAGAGACGCTAAGCATCTATAGAATTACACATGTTTTGTATGAGTTAAATGTTCCTCTTATACCAAGAATAATGTCTGAATATTCTCATCAACTTACAGGGATAGATATTCATCCTGGTGCAAAAATAGGAAAAAATTTCTTTATAGATCATGGCACAGGAGTCGTTATAGGTGAGACCTGTACCATCGGAAATAATGTAAAACTATATCAAGGTGTTACCTTAGGTGCAAAAAGTTTTCAATTAGATGATGATGGCAATCCTGTCAAATCTGTAAAACGACATCCTGACATAGAGGATAATGTTGTCATATATGCAGGCGCTACCGTTCTTGGTGGTGATACCAGAATTGGACATGATTCAATTATAGGTGGTAATGTATGGTTAACTCAATCTGTAGAGCCTTACTCTAGAGTTTATAATTCTCAACCTTTACCCACTATTAAAGTAGACCCTAATTAAGTATATGTATTATTGTATAATTCAAAATTTAAAAACAAAAAAAGTATTATAAAAATTATAATACTTTTTTATTGTAATTTATAACGGTTCGCCTAAACAAATTCTATAGCTTACTTCTCACTATGATATTTTACCACACTAAACATCCGCCATATTACCCATCATCTCCATTTATATACTAGTTATTAGACCATTATATAACTTTCGGTGATTCTGTCACCTGCTACGCAAGTTTCATAAATATTAGCTCCCCATTATATCTTACATTTATAGTATTGTCATTTTGAAAACTTTTATTCAATATTTATATTTTATTTAATCGTCAAATTCTATAATATCAAGTTCGTCTGTCAATCCATCTCCTATCAATGTATCTCCCACAACATTTTCCACACCTAACTTCATATTTTTCATCATATTTAATTTTATATTCCAATGAACCCAATCTTTAATCATCTCTCCATTCATATTCACATATTCAAGTACATCTTCATCCGATTGAGATACAAATTCCACCAAACTATCGTCGATATCAGTGATGTATCCTGTCTCATCTCTCAAATCATCAGCTTCCATATGCCAAGCCAAGAAGCATTCTTCTAAATGCGATGCTAACTTTTTATCTATTTTTTCCAAATCTTCTGATGAATAGAAATTTTCATACATATAATCTTTCAAATTTTTAACATGTTTACTTACTTCATCTGATAATGCCACATGTTCACTAGTAGAATTTTCTAGCAGGTCAGCAATTATCCTGTTCCTAATTTCTTCGGGTGTATTACCAAGTTCTTTAGGAAAGTCAAGCTCGAAACCTAACTTTATCGCATCTTCTATGTCCCTAGTTAAATATGCTATTTTATCACTTATACCAACTATCTTACCCTCTACCGAGTTCGCGTTAAAGATTCCGTTATCATGTTTTAATATTCCATTAGCTATTAATTTGTGATCTGCTTCACTCAGCTTTATATTATTTTCTTTTAATATTCTTTCAAATATCTCGCAACTCATCTGCGCGTGAGAAAAGTCATCGTACTTCTTTAACTTAAGTCTTTCTTCTTCTGGTATTAAGTCTTTATAAATAAAATTTCTATGCATTAAATTGCTTCTTATGTACTGTATAACCTTTTCGTCAGGATGTTCAAAATTAAGTTTGTCTACATTGGTAAAATCGTGATGTCCTCTTGCCTTATCTGGATCAAGGCCTAACGATCTCGCTAAAATTTCACACTCTTCTGTAGTTATGTTCTTATTCTGTTGCAAAAAATCTTCAAACACATCATAATCCATATTCTCATGAAGAAAATTTCCATACTTTTTAAATATATGTTTTTGTTCCTCTGGTATCTTCTCATCAAATATAAACGATGTATTATTTATTGCTTTTATTATATCTTTAATAGTTCTTTCTCCAACATGACCAAAAGGCAAGTGTCCCACATCATGAAAGAGTGCTATCCTTCTTACATTGGTAACATCTACTTTAAATTTACTTGCTATGTGTTCCGCTATTGCAGTTACTTCAAGAGTATGTGTCAATCTAGTAGATACACCCATAAGTGTTATAAACTCTTGAGTTACCTGAGTTTTATTAGCGAGATTTTTAAAAGCTTTTGACTCAAACAAAGCCTTTAATAATGGATCTTTTAGAAGCCCTGTCCTTATTTTTAAATACTCTTCCAGAACTTGATGTGGCTTGTATTTACGTTCTATTTCTCTAATTTGATTAATACCTTCCAATAGCAATACACCGCCCAATGTCAACATAGTATTTACATTATATACCATTTTCTGACATTTGTCAATTTATTTATATTTTAGAGTAATTTTAAAATATTTGGTAATTTTAAGTACTTTCTGAAACACAAAAACACTAGGTCAGACCTAGTGTTTTAATATTAGGATTTACTAATTTTATTAAATTTTAATTTTATCTAAAATATCCATTACTAGCTTCATATCTCCAAATGCTTCATCAGGTTTCGTAGAAACTTTTTCTTCTCCTGATAACACTTTATAAAAATTCATCCATTCATTATAATATCCTTTACCTGTACAATATTGTATACATTCATGTGATCCATCATTATAAAATACATTGATATATCCTGAGTTGCTATTTTCCAAGTATATCATTCCATTCGTTCCAAATATTCTTAGTCCAACTGCAGGTGACTGCGACTCTTTTCCTTTGATCCAATATATATAATGACCTATTACACTTGAATCAAACCTAAAAGTCGTGTCTATATAGCTATAAGGGCAAAAATCTTGATTATTTGGGATACCATACGAACATACATCATCTACTTTACCAAACAGATGCCTCATTGCTGCTATATCATGTATGCCTCCATCCAAAAATGTGCCTCCTTCAAATTCAGGATGCTGCCTCCAGTCCTTGCCTGCAAATGTATCTTGTTTCATGTCCTCATTAAAATCGCTCACTTTATTATATATAAAATAAACTACCTCCCCAATTTTCCCGTCATTTATTATATTCTTTATCATATTCATTTCTTCATTGTATCTATAATTCTCCGCTATTAGCACTTTTACTTGGTATTTCTCTTCAAATTTCAAAAATTTCTTTGCATCTTCAATCTCAGCTGCAAGTGGCTTTTCTGCTATTATATTTTTCCCAGCCTTCACAACATTCTTGGCAACTTCAAAATTTAATTGTATCGGCACAGCTGTGAGTACCGCATCGATATCATCTCTCTTCAACATTTCCTTATAATCGGTATATATATTACTATGTTCAAGTCCTATCTTATCAGCTGCCATCTTTAGCTTTTCTTCCGTTCTATTAGCCATAGCTACTACTTCAAACTTATCATTCATCTGCTGCAACGCAGGCAAATGCAGTCTGTCCCAAGCCATACCTGTTCCAATTACCGCTATTCTAAATTTCTCCATACTCTTAACCCTCCCATTATTCTATTCTTACTTATAATTTGAGGATTTCACGTTATTTATACTATTATTCATTTATATTTACATTTTAATTATTTAAGTTTTATATTTGTCTAATAATTATACTGTTTAATTTCCTCTTTGTGTTTCGTAAGACCATGTATTTATTCCACCGATATTATAAACATTCTCATAGCCCATTTTATACAATATCTCATATGCCATCTTACTTCTAATCCCACTTCTACAGTATGTATAAATGATTGACTGCTTGTCTGGTACTTTTTGACTCATTATTTCTTCATCTATCTCATTTAATGTAACAAGGATACTATTAGGTATATGAACTTCTTTATATTCTTCTACCGTTCTTACATCTAACAAAATAATATCTTTGTTATCATCCATATTTTTTTTAGCTATTGCTTGATCAAGAGTTCTTATATTTACTATCAAATCTTTCACCTCATTTCTTTCTATAATTTTTGAATTTTCCGCTATAGGTTGTATCTTTTTATCATCTGCCAAACCTACAATCATTAGAACTGACAATACTATTATTAGAATCTTCATTTACCTTCACTCCTCCGAGTTCTCAATAATTCTAACCTTACTTACTTTCATTATTTCATTACATGCCACATAATCTTCCTTTAAATAGAGTTGTATCCATTATCAATCTCATAAAACCAAGCCTTTTGGATAAATATCCTTCAATTATAAATATATAAAACAGTGGCAAGTTTCCTACTAGGGCTGACAATAGACTTTCCTCCATAATACATAGCTGATGATCCTCCTCCGTCAAGATTAATAGCATCTATACACCCTAATATTTTGGAAATATTCTTTAGCTCAGTAATGCTCGCCTTATTCGTATATATTAGTATAATATTACCACTCTTATCAACTCCAATGGCTGTTCTTCTGGCCTCAGCAGTTGTAAATCTGGTGTCCTTAGAAAAACTATCAGGTATTCCTTCCACTATTTCACCGTTTTTTACCAAAGTAGGTCCGCCTGATACCGCACACTTTATGTCATTAATATTTATTTCATGTCCCTCATCATCAAATATCCTATACTTCATTTCAACACTTCTGCCCACCTTAAAAGCTTCCGCACTCATAGATAATTTAGCTTCATCTGCACCTATAAATATCACATTCCCGCCTTTAGGTATAATAACTTCCTTAGCTTCTTCAACAAACTCATTACTCTTAACAAACCCATCTTCTACAGTTATAACATACCCTTTACAACTAATATTAACTGTGTCCCCTCGTTCCTCCGTATATAAAATCGCTGAATACAAATCTTGTTCTAAAATATTAACTCCATATGCAGCCCACAGATGATAATCAAACTTTTCATTTCCTAGATATACATTGTCAGCCTTACCATCTGTCGTACCTATTACATGTATTATTGGTTTTACAAATGCTACACTATTATCCTTCATTATGAAAACACTATCTAGACCACTCTGTCCATAAACTACTTTACCATCGCTTATAACATGTCCTATAGGATCTTTCACAGTCCCATATGCATTAAAAAAATTTGCATTAATTGCAGCAAAAGCTCCTTTTTTGCTTACTATATCTAAAAAATCTGCCGTATTGTTTAACTTATCATTTGGCAAAGACACTTCTATATTTATTGTAGGATCTTTGGGGTTTATCTTAATAACACTCACTTTATCTTTATTATAATCTACTACCTCATACTTTATAGGCTCTGAAAATAACCCCCGAGTATAGTTTATATCTTCACTAGTCAAAGTTTTATCATTATCACTAATCACTATTAAACCTGTCTCATTATAAAACACATATTTGCCAAGTTCCTCACATATAGCACGCAAAGGCAAATATGTACGATCATTTATAATAATAGCCTCTGTATCAATCACTTTTTCTTTTCCATTCACATAAATTACATTGCTTCCAATAAATATATTTATTTGGTTTTTCCCACTATTAATTGTGACCTTTTTGCTTACAGAATCCCACAAAATCTCATCTGCATACTTTTCCGCAACAAATCTTACAGGTACTAATGTCCTATCATTTTTTATAATAGGTATTACCTTATTATTAGTTTCATCAATATAAACTAACTTCTCATCTACATAAGCCCTATTATCACCCAATTGCAATATTACATCTGACTTATGTACCTTTGCAGCATGCGAATATTCTGCTATACTCATGCTAAAAGCAAAAAACAAAAAACAAAAAAATATCTTTACACCCATCTTCATATAAACCCCACCCTGTGTCGATGCCTAGTAAAATGCTATATCATTCATTATATCAATATACATAAGTGCTGTCTATGTTAAAATTATGCATATATACTTTTATATCAATTTTTCTGACCCATTAGGCCTCAAAATGGTTATGAAGCATTTTTTTGTAACCTTATTACTTTATTATACAAAACTTTTCCACATATTTCAACATAATTTGGCAAATATTCTAGTGTGGTATTAAAATCATATATAAGAGCTGTTATACTTGGGTCTGTTGTATGATTACTTTTCATTAAAAACACCCTAAAGGATAGACTTATCATTTGTCTACCTTGTAGGGGTTTTTTAGATACAATATTATTATTTATATAAGATTTTATACCTACTCCTTACATATTAGTCTTAGTGATCGTGACCGCATCCGCATCCACATGATCCATTACTGCTTGGCTTGCTTTCTTTTGATGTGTCTATTATAAATCTATCTAATCCATTGTTTTCGATTTCTTCTTCATATACTTCTTGTTTATCCCATACTGCTTTCATATACTCTTCCCTTGTTTTATATGTCTTGTCGCTTCCCTCAATGTCTCTCTCTGCTAGTCTGAAAGGTAGCTCTTCCCAAAATACCCTTTCATCATATTTCTCTATATACTCGTCATATATCTTTTCACTGTATCCATTCTCTAAATCATATGTGTTTTCATCAACATAATGCCCAATTTCTTTATTCATACCTGACTTGAAAGCTCCTTCATATATTTTGTGAATAACCTTATCAATTTCTCCTCGTGTATCTTCGTCAGAACGTATACCGTCGATAACCATATCACTTATAAACGCCATTTTTACAAGTATTTCTGTTTCCTCTTCATTAAATTCTAATATCATAATTAATTTTCTCCTCTCTGTTTTATAATTTATTTTTTCATTATACTCTTTTTTTTCTGCAATTCAATATGTTTTAAGAAATATTACATAAAATTATTCTCTAGTTAATAGTTTAATCAATTTCTCGTTTTCAATAATTTGTTCAATAGATTCAATCCCTAATTGTTTTAAAATTTTCATTACATTTAAATTATCAAATGGAGTCATAATTAAAGATTCCTCTGCGAAGTCATTGACAGCTTTTGTAGCCTTTTGTGTTTCTATATTTGTCCTCGGGCCTCCTACACAACCTCCCTCGCATCCCATTCCTTCTATAAAATTGGCATTAATATCTTCACCAACCGATAAATCATCCAATACTTTTTTGCAACCTTTTACTCCATCTACCTTCTTAGACCGCAGTTTAATGAGCCTAGTTGGTTCTAACCTATTAACGACTGTCTTAACGGAAAAGCTGACTCCACCAGTTCTCGCATATAACCTACCTCCTAGTGAAGCCTGATCTTTATCATCACCTGGCAAGTCAGATAAATGAATATCTAACGCTGTAAATATTTCTTTTAGCTCTCTAAAATTTAATACAAAATCGATACTTCCTTTGAGTTCTGATTCCTTTGCCTCATTCTTTTTAGCGATACAAGGGGCAATAAATACTACTTTTGCATTAGGATAAAGCTCCTTTAATATTCTTCCTGAAGCAATCATTGGAGATACAGAAGGGGACATATGACTAAACAAATCTTGATGAGCCTTCTTGGTCATATTAAACCATATTGGACAACAACAGCTAGTCAAGAAAAAGTCTTTTTCTTTCTTAACCAAATGAGTAAACTCAAAAGCCTCTCTAATCGTTAAGATATCTGCAAATAGTGCTACTTCAATCATATCTTTAAAGCCCATCAGTTTTAAGGCGCTTCTCAGTTGACCCATAGATACATTATCTCCAAATTGTCCTGCAATCGCAGGCGCAACAGTAGCATAGACTGGAGTTTCTTTATCCTTGAGGAGATCAATCACCGGCATAAATTCTATTTTGTCAGCTAGTGCACCAAAATTACAGTTGGTGACACATTTCCCACAGCTAACACAATTATTATCCACAATTTCAGGCCCTGTTGTTCTCTTATAGATATGTGCTTCGTATTTACACGATTCCACACATGTACAATCTTCCTCTTCACAATACTCACATGCTCCTGCTATTTTTGCAATAACTGGCTTACCTATCTCTCTGGAGTTTTTAATAATATTTAATTCATCATCAAACTCATGCCTTCCACTTGGGTCGAGTCCCATTGCAACCCTTATATGATCCATAATGAAGGTCATATCCTCATCTTTAAAATCGTATCTTTCTTTAATTTCCCGTGCTAAAACATTTAAGTCATCTGCACTATTTAAATTTCCATTCCAATACCTTTTTACAAGCTCTCCAAAGATCACCATACGTTTTTCTTGAAAGTTCTTAAAGCTATTATTCATCCCATCATCCCTTCACAGTTATTATTATAATATGTCCATTATACAACAGTATATAACTATAACTTATTGCACAGGATCCTAAAATTTAAGCATAAAAATAACGCTTTCGCGTTATTTTTACTTGTTCTATTTAACTTCGATATCGGGCATTGCTGCTTTAAATTTTTCAATCATTTCATCAGAAGTCTTTAAACTTGCTGCTATGTATCCAACAGAAGTAAGCTCATTAACTGTATATATTTTTTCCATTTCTTCTGCTTTATGTCCTGTACTTTCAAGTACTTTTGCAATTGAAGCATCATCAGTAGCTGCCAAAAAGATATCTGCTTTTTTATCAAATACATTTTCTATACTTGCTTTTTGACTTGGTGAGCTTATTATATTTTTATCCATTTCGAAACCTTTTTTCAAAAGCTCTTGCTCTGTGAAATCTTCAGACAATGTAGAAATTTTATATTTCTTAGCATCCTCTAAACTTGATACTTTTACATCTGTATTGCTTTTTAGTTTATACATATATACATATCCATAAGAAACTGGTTTTATCCATTTAAACAACTTTTCTCTTGCTTCTGTTCTATAAATTGCATAAATCAATACATTTTCATCATTTAAAGCCATTTCATAAGATTTAGACCAGTCATACACCTTTATTATATCAGTGCTTAAGTTTAATTTTACTAGTGCTTGTTTTACCAGCTCAGTTGCTGTTCCTACAAGGTTACCATTTTCATCTAAATAATTAGTAGGTGGGTAATCCTCTGTAACAATTGTTAATTTACTCATGTCTACATCAGTACCTGTTTTTGGTTCTTCTACTACATTTTCTTGTTCTACAACTGGTTCTACTAGCTTGCTTTTGTCTCCACCACATGCTGTAAGAAACATTGTTACTGTTAAAATCATTAATAACGATAGTAATACTTTTTTCATTTTTCTTCCTCCTTAGGTAATTTGTGATAGTGATATAGTTATCCTATATCTATATTTATGTTTCATTTCATAAATATCTTATTTTATACTATATATAACTAATATGTGTCATTAAATCTTAAACACCTTAACTTCACTCACTAATTTTTCAACACTCTCTTGAATTTTCATTGATTGTTCATATATCTCTTGAGTTTTTTCATTTACGGTTTCAGATTTTAGTGCAATATTTTCTGTTGCATTAGCAGCTTCATCATTCGAACTTGCTATCTCTTTTATTGTTCTTACCATATCTTTTATCTCTCGCAAAATTTCATCTGATGTATTACTAAAATCACTCACCATATCATTAATTTCTCTAGCATCATTGCTGTATTGTTCACCTGTGCTTACTAGTGTATCATAGTCATTTACAACCTTACTATTTATAAATTCTATCACTTCATTCGAACTACCTACAAGGTCTTCTACAGAATCTAATACCACCTTAGTTACATCTTGAATTTGTACAACCGTATTCGTAGAACCTTCTGCAAGTTTTCTTATTTCATCAGCTACAACCGAGAATCCTCTCCCAGCTTCACCTGCTCTTGCTGCTTCTATCGAAGCATTAAGTGCAAGAAGGTTTGTTCTTGAAGCTATCTCAAGTATTGCTTCCGATAAAACTTTTATTTCCTTAACAGAATATGATTTTTCTATTGCTTCTTTTAATCTAACATTTACCTTACTTGATAATTCATTAGCCGTCTTTCTAGAAACAATTGCTCCTTCACGTAATCTATCAGCTCTTTCTATAACTTCTTCTGTCTTTTTATAACCTATTTTAGCCTTTTCTGCTATATGGTTAATAGCTGTTTCTATTTCTTCAGAAGTTGATTTCATCATTCCTGTAGATGCCGCTGTTTCTTCCATACTAGCTGAAAGTTCCTGTGTCGTTGCAGAAACATCCTGGACATTTTCTGTAAGAATTACTATACTATCATTTGTTTTAACTATCCTACTATTTATACTATCAGTTTCTTTTATAATATTATTAAGAATCTGACTTATAGCAGTTTGCATGCTTTTTATATTTTTAAAAATATTTCCAAATTCATCTTTTCTGTTATAATACTTTCCTTCAAGACTATTTGTAAGATCCGCCTGAGCTATTTCGTGTAGACTTTTATTTACAATTCCTATTGTTGACGCAAAATCTTTTGCCAAAATGTATGATACTAAAATAGCAATAAGCAACCCCGCCACGCCCATCATAAGAGCAAAACTATCAATCTGCTTTGAAGTACTTTCTATTATTTCATAATCTACCCCAGAAAAAAACATTCCAACGACTTCTTCTTTTTTATTTTTCAAAGGTATATAAGACGAAATGTACTTTTTATTATTTTCCAAAGTCACAACATCCTCGTACTCTTTTCCATCCTTTAAAACCTTATCTAGAGTTTTCTGTGATGCCTTAGTACCTATAAAATACTTACCTTCTTTATCTTTTAAAGATGTTAACACCCTAGTATCACCAGCAAAAAATGTATATTCCATATTTTTGTCTGTTGTACTTATAAAAGTATCTATTATATCTTGACCGTTAATAATCATATTTCCTTTAAAAAGCTTTCCATTATTAACTTTCCATTCACCATAATGCATTTCCGAAAACATGCCAATAAGAAGTTTGCTTTTCTCCAAGTTTGATGTTGATATGCTATCCTTAATCATTCCTCCGGTCATATTTCTTATCGGTATAATCGAAACCAATAAAGAAACCCCAATAACCATAATACACCCTATAATTAATTTTGACTTTATGCTCAACTCTGTCCCCTCCAAGTGAAATATTTACCTTACTTGTATTATATTATCAAAAGAATCAAAAATAGTCAACCATTTTGAATTTTTTTTGTATTTTTTTATTACTTTTTGTCTTATATTAATTTGCCATGTGGAAATTTATTTCTTACCTCAATGTTAATATCTTATTTCTTCATTATCCTTTTTTTCTCAAAAAAAAAACGTGATAAATCACGCCCTATTATTTTTCTATATTTAATTATTAATTTCCATATCAACTTCTGTATCCACTTCTTCACTTTCTTTAACTTCTACTCCCACTATATCTGTCAGAACTTCATCTTCTCCAACCACAACATTTACTTTTAGTTCACTGTGTCCTTCTATGTCATTACTATATATTTCATCACTTTTTAAAGCATAAGCTATTTCACCATTTCCACTTGTTATTATAGCAGCATTTGTAATATTTATAAATCTTCCATTACGTTCCTCACCAACCACCGTAATTTGCCCTTGATATTTTTCATTTAATCCATTAATTGTAATACCTTCTTCGGGATATGCATATATACTAATTATATCAGTACCCTTTTCCTTTTCCTTTTCTACTGCTTTCTCAGTAATACCAAAATCTGATTCTTTAACATTTCCTTTTAATATTTGTGCAGCAGTTATACCAATTCCTCCTGCTAAAACTGTTAATGCTACTGTAAGTGCCGTAACTTTTTCATTTAATTTTCCCATTTAGCTTTCACCTCTCCTGTCAAGTTTTACATATTATACCATAATCATTCGTTTTTGTCAATTTCTTTTATCCTGAAACAGATGAGTTAACAAAGAAACCTTTTACGCCTAGGTTAAATTTACTCTTCCACCGTTATGCTTTAGCCAATCTCTCTTTTTCTTGTAGTCCGGCATATATACTCCAACTAAACTCCAAAAATCCTTAGAATGATTATGATGTTTAAGATGACACAGTTCATGTATTATCACATAATCCATAACCTCCACCGGAGTCATGATAAGCCTCCAATTTAGACTTATAATTCCCTTACTGGTACATATGCCCCATGTTCGCTTTAACAGTTTTATCCTAACCAACTCAGGTCTTATTCCAAGCCTTTCGACACACATCTCAACCCTGAAATTTATATATTTTTTAGCTTCTACCATATACCACTTATTAAGTTCCTTTTTTACCTTTTCCTGATTATCTGCAAAATCACTTTTTATCCTAATCTCTATCTTATCTTCATTTATCCTCACTGCATCTTTTTTGATTGTATCGTCTTTTATAATATCTAGATCAAATTCATCCCCAAAATATAAAAATTTTTCTCCACTTATGTACTTTTTTTCCTTTATACTATCACTTTTCTTCTTCATAACTTCTATCTTGTTTAAAATCCACTCTGCCTTAGAACTCACTATTTCCTCTATCTTTTTTGCACTTACAGAAAAAGGTAAAGACACTATTACCTTCCCCTCCGCTTGAACTGTTATCGACACATTTTTCTTCTTACGCTTGACTATTTCATAATTTATGACTTTGCCATTGTACTTTATAGACTGTGCCTCCATGTATTTCTCGCCTACCTTATATTTGTTTTTTTAGATAGAATTTGAACGCCCTCATATTAAGCTTCAATATGCTTAATGCGTGGATCGTGTGTTCGTCCCTTTCTTTTAGTGAAAAAATTATTTCTACTACTCTCATTGTTATACATATCGTTAAAAATAGTAGCATCATTTTTAATGAATTTATATTATTACTTAAGCTTCCTATATTATAAAGCACTGTGTATCCCACGATTCTCCCTACGCCTATTGCGGTTTCTCTCAACATTATATGCTCTAATGTATACTCCTTTACATTATCTTTCCTGATTAGCTTCACCAAGTTTGCATTGCCTATTATGTTTATGATTGAGAATGATATTCCTGTTATTACACTATATAAAATTAGTGTAATATCGTTTACTTTGTATACCAGTCCCAGCATTACAACTACTGTGAGTATACATAATATTTTTAGTATTTTTTCAAACTTATCATCTTTCACATACTGACCCATAAGGAATGTAATAATTGCTATTATGAGTGCCAATACTGAGCTATATACTCCGAGTCCAAATTCTGACTTGTATACTATATATATGAGCATTGTAACTACCTGCATGAGTACCCCGCCTGTTGCTACTCCATGGAAAAAATCTGATAAATACATCTTTTTTATTTTACTTATATTTTCACTTCTTACAAAGCTTTTGAGTTTGTGTATTTTGAGCGGTTCTATCTCTTCTTCTCCTAAGTCTAGCCAACTCGATACCATAAATGCTATTGTAAGTATTAAAATCATTATCGCAAGTAATACTGTATATCCTTGAGTTGTATATGCTATTAATCCACCCATAAGTACTGGTAATATTATATCTTGAATTTTTGATATTGTTTGATCTATACAGAAAAATTTATTAGCAGCTTTAGACTTATTCATTTTATATATCATATAGTGTCTTGGTACCCAGTAAAGCGCCTCAGATAAGCCTTTTATAACTCCTAAAATTACTATGTAGCTTCTTATTTCTGTAGCCATGTACATTATTACAGACAAATATATTATTTGTGTCAATATCCCCAACCTGTATATCTTAAAAATATTATTATTTTTGATTACCATTCCCACCAAGAAAAACCCTATTATCAATGATGCATAACTTGCTATATAGTGCATCGATATTATTTTTAAATCCCAATTTGTTAGTTTTAAAAAGTATATTAATAAAAAGCTCGATGTAAAAAAACTAATAATATACATCAACCTATGAATTAGTGTCAATATCCTTGATTGTTCTCTCAATAAAAATTCTTTCATGTTTTCCCCCTTATAAGTCCCATTTATTTTTTAAGTCTTGTGTATTATATATTACATACATTATAACTGAGTTTTCCACTTTTATCAACAAAATATTTTGTATATTTTTTGTGATAAATACAATTGTATTTTAATCTAGTTTATTGATATAATATGATTTACCACACTAAGGAGGCTACTAAAATTGGAATATGTAACAATATACTTATTGTCTATTAATATTTTAGGATTCGTCATGATGTTTATGGATAAAAGGTTTTCAATAAAAAAACATTCTCGCATTAGTGAGAATGCTTTATTTACTACGGCGCTTATAGGCGGTAGTATTGGAGTGTATACAGGAATGTTTGTTTTCAGACATAAAACAAAGCACTTAACATTTCTTATATTTATACCAGTTCTTATGTTGTTAGATGCTTTGGTTTTATATTATTTGTTTTATAAATAATGCTCTTGCTCTACAGTATAATTTGGAAAATAGCACTTGATAAAAACACAAAAACAAGTCTTCACTTACTTTAAAATGAAGACTTGTTTTATATTTAATTTAATCACATTTCAGGTCTATTGCATTTACATGTTCTATTGTCTGATCCATTAGAAGTCTAATTGTTACTATTTCAGTTTCCTCATCCACATCTTCAATTCTTACCTTCTGTGGTCCATAATATACAGCTATATCATCATCAGAACTGACAATCTTCATTACTTCATCAATCAACATTTCATCACCCTGCTAATAGTATTATCATTTCCATTTGAGATATACTACATCAGTTTCCATTCCATTCTGTTTCTCCTTGAATGTCATCTAATGCTGTATTTTGAGTGTCGTACCAGAATACTTCACCTTTATTTATTCCATATAGTATTAAATCTAAGCCTGTTGACTTTCTGACCCCATAGCTTGTTGCACTCGGACCTGTTGCCCATTTATCTTCTTTTTTGGTGTAAAGCAATTTCTTCAGATATGCTTTTTCTGCTATTATGTCCATTACTACTATTAGTTCTGGATTTATCTGTGGGTTTACAAAGTATGCTGCTTGACCCTTTATTGATGGGTCTAGTGTTGCAGGTGCTGATTTTGATTTTAATACAAATTTCACATCGGGTCTTATATAATATGAATACATCCATGTGTATTTTTCTTTTGCAGCATCCCTTATTATAAAGAAATCTGAATCTGCTGCCACCTCCATTCTTACTTTCTTTATGTACTTTTGCTTGTCTGTGTCTTCTATTTTTATATATTTACTCATATATTTGTCTTGCGGTATATATATGTCTACTTCTTCATATCCCGCTGAAGTTCTTATAAACGGATGTGCTGTTACAGTCACATTATCAAATTTGTCCGTTCCATATCCTGTTGTATCTAGTTCAAAGTTTACCGCATATCCTAGTTTTATTTTACTTGGTATCTTACTACTGTATACTGCCATTGCCATTGTATAGATTGGTTTACTTGAATCTACTATATTTTTCCATGTTGGGTCTAGTATTTTTACTATTTTCAAATCAGATACATGTGATTCTGGATCATTACCTGCTTTGTTTATAAACAATGGTATGCAGCTATATGACATAATTGATATTTCATCTGGTGTATCTAAAGTACCTGGCACTATATCTGCTGTTAAATCTATTGATGGATTTGATGTTGGTTCTGTATACATTCCTGGCGGAAGTGGATTAGGATCTGTATTCCCTGCTACATTTAACACATTCCCTGCTCTGTCTGTAAGTCTTGAATGGAAATACAATTTTCCATCTCTTAGGTCTTCCCACATTGTAGCCGCTTCCTGTAAGTCTATTACTGCTCTAGATTTTTGTACCTGTCCTCCCACGTATATATCCTCGTTTGTTATTCCATCTGCTGGTGCACTTCCTGGTCCTTGATTTACCCATATTGCTTGTTTCCATGCTGTTGAGCCAGCTAATGGTGCTACATCTGTATCAGTCACTGCATATTCAAATGTCATCACTCCTGATATATTATCGCCTACTTCGGCTGTTATTGTGTTTGGAGTCTCTCCATTTGCAAAATCGCATTGGTATTCTATTCTATTATTAAAATATACTGAATTATTAAATTGTAGTTTGATTCCTGGATGCGTATGATCATACTTATATGGTTGTTTTGATGCATTACTTACATTTCCTACTGCATCCTCTGCACTACCAATTACATTGAATATACCATCCTTATCTATCGTAAAGTCCTGTGACCCTGATCTAATTTCACTTCCTAATGCTACTACACCTTGTCCTGATGGCCCTTTAATTGCGCCTTCACTTCTTTCATGCTGTCCTAAGTATCTATTCGATATGTTATCTAAATCGCACTGTGTTTTGTACAGTCCTGAATCACTGTCAGTAGCGGCTATATTTACAATTATAGGTATGTTTGTCCAACCTAGCGTTGGTGGAACTACTGGATTTGGTTCTGGTGTTATTACTACAGTTGGGTTATCGACATCTAATGCAAACTTTTCCATAGTTATATTTGTTACATTAGTTGCATAATCTTCTAAGTCAATAAATATTTTTCGTATTCCCGTAGTTGTAAATGTTAGAAGCTTTTCTTGCACTGTCCAGCGGTCTTCATATAATGCATCAAAGCTTTGTGATAACTCATTAGCATATGCTCCTATAATTCCAGTTATAGCATCATATCTGCTTACTTTATCATATAATGATCCGATATGTATTCCTGATAAGTTATCGCTTGCATTTCCCTTTATGGTCATAGTAGGATTTACTGTTCCTCCATACCAAACATTTGTATTAAATGCAGTTCCACCAGGATTTGATGGACCTGGTATTATAACTGCTGTTGGTGGGGTATGATCATATTTATAACGTCCATGTATTCTTCCTGTTTTTGTATTACCTACTACATCTACTGTGTTATTTTCAGTTAAAGTATAGATTCCGTCTGTATTTATTGGCACTGTAAAATCATCATCTTTATGTTCAGTACCTATTACTTCTGTTCCTTGACCATATTTATGGAGATTAACTGGTTGGCTAGTGCCTTGATATGTCACTCCAACGATTCCCATTCCAAACACCTGATTCACTAGACTATATCCCCATTTATCCAGTCCAGAGTCTTTATCATAAAATGTTAGTACTATATTAAACGGAACCTTTGTCCATTCTTGTGATTCAATAGATATTGATGTCTTTGGTTTGACATTGTCAAGTCCATATCTTTTAAATATACTCTTCGCATTCGTTGCATAATCTTCCACTGAATTTATTATTTTATGTATTCCTGTAGAGTTTAATACTGTGTTTCTTGTTTGGGTAGATGTAACCCTAGATGCTGTATTAAAGTCAGTTATGGGCATTGGTAAAGCCGTATCTCCCCCTACTGTATCAGTCACCGTACCCTCATATATACCTGACCTATCATCTTTTTGTGTTACTTTTATATATAACTTAGGATGTACTGAGCTACCATACCATCTTTCTGGTATTTCTGAATTCGTCGAAGCTATAGTAGGTGTTGGATCTACGGTATCTATATTATAATATCCTCCATCACCATTAAAGTTAGCATGTGGTCGAGAATGTTCACCTTGAAACCACTCTTCTGCATTATCAGCTTTAGGACCAGGCCAGCCTCCAGAATAGGCAGTGTCACCAAAATCCTGATCCGGATTATATTTTGTTTCACGATATGGTTTATAATTATCAGCTGCCGTTGGTACTGCAGGAGAGGCTGGTGCAGGATCCCACCACGCATGAATATCAAAAGGACGATCTTCTGCATCTAATTCACCACGATACCCATCCTCTATATATACAGTATCACCATGATCTATAGTAATCCCATTAGTTCCATCAAGATCACCAGTCACTCTTATTTTCGTAAGCTCCCAATATCCTTTAACAGTTGCAGGCAGATAACGTAAGACACCCTCTGGGGTTCCATCTCGATCCCAATATGACAGATCGTCATCCTCTTCCCCGTCTTCATCATAACCCTGTACATAATACGCATCTTCATACCTATTCCAATGCCACCTCCATATTGGTGTTACCGCATCTGTAAAAATATCAGGAGCAGTTGGAGGTCTTCTTCTCTTTGGATCTGGATCTACTAAGTATTTTACCACTGTACCGTTTTGATTAGTCCAATCGTCATGACCTGGAAGTGCTACCTCATGTGAGCTAGCTGGGTCGAATACTATTAACCCAGCATGATTTGCTGGTGGTGGTTCTGGTGGTAGTGGTCCTGCTGTTATTGCTATTGTTCTTGTTGCTGTAGCTGTTGCCGTTCCAGTGGCAGTAGGGTCTGCAAGCCTTACCTGTTCTGACCTTGCTATTACTGTTGCTGTAATTGTAATGTATCTTGTACCACCAGGGGCCATCGCCGGAACTGCAACATGCATTGTACGCCCCAATACTACAGGTGAGCCATCTGTAGGTGCATTTACAATTTCGTTTGATATATTATAGTCCGTAACTGGGGATGTACTTGCAGTAAATTTATAATCGTTAAGTTTAGCTTCTGTACCTCCTATCATCGCAGTAGCTGATGCTACCAGATCTACTGGTATATTTACTGTTGTTGGTATATTAGGTTCAACACTCGTACCCTCAGCATTTATTTCCAGAAATGCTGTCATTGTTTTAGCTCTTGTTAATGTTATTTCTGCACTATAATCTGCGTTTGGTACTCCCTGTGCATCCAGGTGACTACCATCCTGCCTAGTATAACTCGCAAATACTTTTTTAAGACCATCTTTTGGACTTGCAAATGTCCAGTCTACTATTAGCTGCCCAAATGGAGTTCGAGGGTTCCCCACTATACTTTGTCCTTGGTTAGCAGGATTAGGATCCAAACTATATGACACTCTCTTTAATTCTGCACCACTTACAGCATCTACTTCATATACTTGTACATTGTTAATTCTCTTATCAGCAACCTTTACAAGTGTAGGTAAAGATTCCGTCCTATAATAATAATTACCCTGAGTATCATAGTCAAGTTCCAGTTTTATCGTTGTTTCACTAGTATCAGTTATACGAGTTCCTGAATCATCTACAAATCCTATCGTACTCGATAAATTCGTACTAACGCCATCATTTACAATTACCTTAGCTGTAATTCCATATGTAGAGTCACCTGTTACAATGAAATCCCATGCCGTAGCATTCACCGTACTTATCATAGTAGATACTAAGTTTATTATCATCACTACTGTTAAAAAGGCCACTATAATTCTTTTATTTCTCATACTTATTCCTCCTACTTTATTTTAAATATAATCATTTGTTCTATTTATGCGAATATTTATTATTCTTTCTATTTTTTCAATATTACCGCTCTCGCATCTTGGTCTAGCATTCTCACGATTACTGTGGCTGCCTCTGCTCTCGTCAGACCATTTTTGGGTTTAAACTCTCCATCTTCATACCCTGTTATTATCCCTTTTGAATATGCTTTCAGCACGTAACCTTTGTGATCACTATCCATACTTTCATAGTCTTTTATATCACTTGCATATGATTTTTCTAAGTTTTCATCAAATCCTTCATTTACTATTACTTTTGAGATTATTACTGCCATATCTTCTCTTGACATTAATGATTCATAGTTTTCTCTTGTCTTTTCATCAGTTTTATTTAGTAACTCTAAATCTTGCGCTTTTTGTATATATGTTCTAGCCCAATAGTCTTCTGCTGGCATTAGATCTATGTTTCCAAGTGATGTTACTACCATTTTTATAAATTGTGCTTTTGTTACCTGTTCACCAGGTTTAAATGTTCCGTCATCATATCCATTTACTATCTTTTTACCTATTAGTACTGCTACATTTTTTAAAAACCATGAGTCCGCTTTTATGTCTGAAAACTTTTGAACTGCTTCTACTTTCAGTGTGTCTATATCCTTATACTCTTCTGCTGTTACAATATTTAGGTATGTACTGTTTGATAGTATAGTTAGTACTATCATCATTATAGCCATTATATTTTTTTTAGTCACTTTATATTCATCCTCCCTTTTTATATTTTATAAGCGTTTTGTTTGTACACTTACTCCTCCACTTGTTCCTTCTGTTATTGTTATTTCAAATTTGCTATTCATTACTTGTCCTGCCGCATTTTTAAATTTAATATATAGGTTCCTTGTGCCAACAAAATCCACCATGATGGCTATTTTACCATCTGTGAGTGCATTATTTATCTTTGTAGGCTCCGCGTCCCAGCTATATCCACAGAATGTGTATCTTGCTGCTGCATCGTTTCTTGAAAAATTCAAGTTTGACGTCATTTTATTATTGATATTTAGTATTACTATTATTGGCTTTAGCTGTATCCCAGATGCATTTGCAGTTACCACTGCTTCCTGCCCCGTACTATCTATTATTGTGAAGTTGTATTCACCATTATCATATACTGTGTAACTTAAAGTGTTTCCTTGCCATATTACTCCATCTGGTTTCCTTATCCCTATAACCTCGCCTTTCCCTCCATACCCTGTGCATTTTATTGATACGCTCGCTAAATCTTCTGCTAGAGTGGCTACTATGTTCCCTGTAAGCTTCACACTATTATCAGTTTTGATTGTTGTATCTATCAGCTGTGCTCTATACCCTGCATTATAATCTATAACTGATTCTTGATTTTTTCTATAGCTTGTCACTCTAAACATATAGTGCGTATTTGTGTTGTTTTCTAAACCCTGTGTTGCTCTATAGAGATTTTGTGGTGAGTTCATCAGGTCTAGTCCTACTCTTCCGTGTACAAATAAGTCATCCGTAGCACTATCATCAACTTTTGAGTTTAGTGTACTCTCTGGTGGATATATTTTTGCGATTCTACTATCCCATTTTGTTACGTTTCCTACATCAAACCCTCTATAGTCGTGACCATCATACACATATACTTTGTATCCCGTGGCATCGCTAACTGGTGTCCAGTGTAACACTACATATCCTCGCCCTGTTTCCCCATTCGTATCAAGACTACCACACTCTCCTGATATATTTGTTACCTGAGCTAGTGGTGCCTCCATGTTTTCTGATGGTACTACTATGTTGACTGGCTCTGCTTTTGCTATACCAACAGTTTCAAAATTTATAGCCATATAGGCTATTCCTATACACACTAACATTTTAACGATTTTGTTTACTTGATTTCTTATCATCTTAAAAGCCTCCTTGAAATATAATATATTCATTAAACACAAATTAGGTTTAGTGCCTAAATTGGCAATTCTCACTAAATCCACATTATTAGAAAATTTATTTTTAGGCTTGCATTGAAATCTACTCGAAATATAAATCAACCACTTTTATACACTCCAAAAGAAAGAAAATGCAAATCTTTTTCCAATATTTTATAATTATATAAAAAATATTCTTATATATCAATAGTTTTCTACAAAATAAATAAAAAAGCTCCTCCAAAATAATCAGACCCATCTAGGGTCTGATTATTTTAAGCCCGCTATCGCGTACGACACTAATTCCGTGGCTCTTCTCTTCCGATATTATTGCATCCTCTTTATTCCCAAGTTATCGTATTTGCTTCCCCCACACTAGCTCCGCTCGCTCCATCTAGTGTCATACCCGACGGACTTAAAAACAAAGCGGGTCTAACACCCCTGGTACCGCCATAGGCGCCGTTGTTGAACACCAAGCCATCCGCGAACACGACGCGGACGCTGTACGAATAAGGCGCATAAGACTCCCTTAACCAATAATACCAATACGCTCCTGTATTTAATCCTGCATCTGTATAGCCTCCTGCTGTACTTTGTGTTACTGCTTCACTCGTTGGATATGCTTTTGTCCATGCTACTCCATCTCCTAGCGCTCCATTACTATATACATAGTCATTTAGTTCTTTTATTCCTAGTAAAAATACACTTTCTGTTGTGTCTTTATAGTTTGCACTTGCATAGTTTTCTACTGCTGCACTTGCATTTGTTGTTGTATATGTATGACTTGCTGTTCCTCCTGTTTTGGCGGCTGTTGCTGCATCTGTATCTGCTAGTATTGTTTTATGGGTTACCGGCATTATTTTACTTCTTTCTGTTGCGTTAAAGTTTCCCTCTGCCAAGAAGCCTTTTTCTGCGTCATATGGATTGTAGCTACCAAACACTCTTGCTGCGGTTGGTGAAAAGTACCCGAGCCAATCTACTACTCCATCCCCTGCACTACTGTTTAGCCATGCTTTTAGGCTGCTTTTATCCCAGTAGTTACTTCCGTATGTTCCTCTACTTGTATCTCCTCCTGCTTCTGTTATTAGGTTTTCTCCATTTGCGTCAAATGCTTTTAGGCTTATTATTTTATCACTTAATAGCATGAGGTCTCCCTCATGTAGTCCACTTCCTGGATTTGCTGTTAGGTATGCTGCGTCTACTTTGTTTATTACTCTCCATACTATTGGTTGGCTTAGATATGTCCCGAATTTTATGTAGTTTCCTACTGGTACATCTGCTACTACTGGTGGTGGCTCTGGTTCTCCTGTTACTTCTACTATTATCGGTGTTACTGTTGCTATTCCACTTGCACTTACTGCTACTACGTATGCTCCTGTTTCTAATGGATTGTTTGGTACTTCTTTTATGTAGCCTTTTGTTGCCATATCATCTATTATATTTGCTTGTGGCATTGCTATTCCTTCTTCCCATAGATATGCCTGCGCTTGGGTTTGTAGTGTTCTCACATTCTCATTATGTGCTATCTGTTTTGATGTTTCACTTTTGTTCGTGAATATCGGTATTGCTATTGTTG
>Ga0154497_106_pt1 | contig 59665 bp, 52 predicted proteins | sample RifGroD2_FD_115976 | JGI IMG/M metagenome (GOLD analysis project Ga0154497, IMG submission 115976) | Clostridiales bacterium GWD2_32_19 | reverse complement strand
GCTTTATTATTGCTTTGTTTGCTATGCACATTTTTAGCATAAAAAACTTTTTAGAGTTTTTTTACAAAACTACTTGACATTTATTAACTGGTCTTAATCAATTCACAACCATTTTATATTCTTACTTTTATATTCCTTGTTCTTTATCTTCACTCTACGCTTATACCATCTTTTATCTTTTCGTATATTTTTTCGCCTATTCCTTTTACATTCATTATTTCTTCTTTAGTTTTAAATTTTCCATTCTTTTCTCTATACTCAATTATCTTGTCTGCAGTCTTTGGCCCTACTTTATATAATATATCTAGTTCTCTCTTTGATGATGTATTTATATTTATTATATTACTTTGACTTGGCATTGTCAAATTTTCTTGTTTTTTCGGCTCGCTCTCACTTGGTTTTTCAATATTGTTTTGCACTACAGACGATTGAATAATTTCTATTTTTGAAGTATCTATATTTTCAAATCCCCACACACCTGTTAATGTAGTAATTATAAAGACATATATGATTTCTTTGTGTTTCACATGCTCACCAACCTATACCTATCTTTATCGTGTGAATTTCCCCCCTCCCATGAGGAGAACCTGAAACTCTTATATGGTTTCATTTACATTTTTTCTACAATTTCTCTTATAAAAGTTTTAAATTTATCTTTTACTATATTACTTACTTCTATAACTTCTTCATGATTTAGTGGAGTGCCTAATATGCCTGATGCCATATTAGTAATGCATGATATCCCTAGCACATCCATACCCGCATGCTTTGCTACTATGACTTCTGGTACTGTTGACATTCCTACTGCGTCCGCACCTAATATCCTAAGCATATTTATTTCTGCCTTTGTCTCATAGTTAGGTCCTGACATATATGCGTATATTCCTTCTTTTATTTTTAATTTCAGATTAAAAGCTATATCGTTTGCTATACTTATAAGCTCTTTATTATACTGACTTGTCATGTCTGGAAAACGCGTACCAAGTTCGTCAAAATTTTTACCTATCAATGGATTTATTCCTACCATATTTATATGATCATTTATTATCATTAATTCACCTGGGAAGAATTCTTTATTCACTGCACCTGCAGCATTAGTAACTATAATATTTGAAACACCTAATGCTTTCATTACTCTAGTTGGGAATGTTATCTCTTGCATCGAATATCCCTCGTAAAAATGCACCCTACCTTTCATCATTACCACATTTTTATTCATAAATGTCCCTAGTATAAGCACTCCTTCATGCCCTATTACTGTGGATGTCTTAAAGTGTGGTATATCACTATATTGTATCATTACAGCATCATCAACTTCTTCAGCTAGGTCACCTAATCCCGAACCTAGCACAATACCCACCTCAGGCTTTACTTTTATTCTATCTTCTATATACTTCTTTGCTTCTTCGATTTTGGTTATTAAATCTTTTTCTATTGTATCCATATTTAACCTCCTGTACTTCATAGTATCTGTGTTACTTTTTTAATACCTTATTAAAATTAGCAAAAGCTTATGTTAATGTCCTCTCCCTGATAGAGGCGAGGAACCTATCTCTAGTTTATACCATTCGAAAAAGTCTTTTACTTTCCTTCATTCTTCATATAGTAGTATGAAAGCAATGTTTTATTGTCCACTATTTCTCCATTTTTCACATGCTCATCAAATTGTTCTTCGGTTATCCATTCAACCAACTCTACATCTACATCATTTACTGTTTTTGTATGTTGCCTTTTTACTTTTACTTCATATATTTCTAAAATACACTCTGAGCTACCAACAACCATGAAATATGATAATATGGGATTTTCTGAAATATATGTTATGTCCTTTTCATCTATCTCGCACTCCTCAATCAATTCTTCAATCAATACTTCCTTGTTTGTAAGATTCTTGTCTATTAGCCCGGCAGGTATCTCTTTAATGTTTCTTCCTGCTCCTATTCTATATTGTGTAACGAGGCAAATCTTCCCATCTTCATCTGTCACCAAACCTGCAACAGCATTATGTATATCTAATTTTTCATATATCCTCTTTACACCCTTTATTTCAACTTCCGTTTGCCAAACCTTATGAAATCCATTATATACTATTTTATCCATTATTATTACCCTCCTGTTTTATCCATTTTGTATTGCTTCCTACTTCTCTACTCTGTGATATCTCTGTGAGTCATATAAAACATTAGATGTTATCTCTATATCTATATTTGCTATTTTTCTATACTTATTTACTATTTTCCATACAGACTGTCTAGTTAGGCGAACCTCCCCATACCCTGTAAACAGATATTCACTGTCATTACCTTTCATTAGTTCCTTTCGCGATAGCATAACATACGCTTTAATTAGCGGCATAACTTCCTTATTTATTGATATTCTTTTATTTTTTATTATTACTATACCCAAATTTAAATCTAAATCTGTTAATTTTATCTCAACTAAACTTGTGGGCTTTAGTCCATGATAATACATAAACAGTATTATTATTTTGTCTCTAAGTCCTATATTCTTCTCTATATTTATAGAATCTATTAATCTTTCAAATTCTTTCATTGATAAAATATTTCTTTCTATTTTTTCAACTCTTGGCTTATATTTTTCAAAATCAATTTTTTTTGTAAATAACCCTCTTTTATATAAAAAATCAAGAAATGACCTAATCACTGCAACATATCTTACTATACTATTTCTGGATTTTCCTGTTTTTTCAAGGTTTATAAAATACATCATTATATCTATATCCGAAAGCTTCTCAAAATCCAAAATTCCTTTACTCTTTATATATATAATAAAATTATCTAAATCTCTTTTATATGCTTCTATTGTATTAATCGTTTTATCTTTTAACCCTTCTTCTATAAAAATCCTTATGTATTTTTCCATTTATTACACCTTCTTTCTTGTTCTATTGTACAAAATATTCCATCTAAAGTCAATAACGAGTTACATAAAATAAAATGTAACTTTTTCCATAAAAACCACTTGACTTATTGCTTGTTTTCTTATATAATGTAAAGGCACGCGAAAGGTGTATATTAATTTTTTATTTGATAATTGATAATTAAAAAAATTATAATATTTATTTTTTCACTGTATATTGTGAATTGATTTAAGGAGGTTCTGTCATGAAAAGAACATATCAACCCAAAAAGAGACAAAGAAGTAAAGTACACGGTTTTAGAGCGAGAATGAGTACTGCCAACGGTAGAAGAGTGCTTGCAGCTAGGAGAAAAAAAGGAAGACATAAACTATCAGCATAATGGCCGCGTAATGTGGTCTTTTTTTATAAAATTAGAGAAGAAGGTTTTAGTATGAATTATACAGAGTCTTTGAAAAAACAACAACATTTTAATAAAGTATATAAATCTGGGAAATCTATTGCAAATAATTTATTAGTGATGTATACTTTGTGTGATAAATCAACTATTAATCATTTAGGCATCTCAGTTAGTAAAAAGGTAGGCAATAGTGTTGTAAGACACCGAGCCACAAGGCTCATACGTGAGTCCTACAGACTACATGAGACATCTGTCAAGCTAGGCTATAATATACTTTTTATTGCACGTAATGATATTACCAATAAAGCATATAAGGACATAGAGGGCGCTATGTTGAATCTATTTAAAAAGACAAACTTACTGAAATGAGACATGTTTTTCTGTTTTTAATATCACTGTACCAAAAATATATTTCGCCTTTTACTCCCAGAACTTGCAGATTTATACCTACCTGCTCACAATATTCATATCAAGCGATAAAAAAATATGGTATATTCAAAGGTTCTGCGCTCGCAATACTACGTATTCTAAAATGTCATCCTTTTCACAAGGGAGGATATGATCCATTGAAATAACAAAGTACAAATAATAAGGAATAAAGTTATATTAACTTTCTACTCTGTACTTTAAATTAATTTGTACTTTGAAAAAACCGGAGGTCTAAAACATGCCATACATCTTACTTAGTTCACAACCAGGAATTTTAGAAAATTTTTTCTCTAAAATTTTAAATGTAATCTTTGACTTTATTTATAATATTACCCCTGTATATTCGTTAGGCATTACGATAATATTATTTACAATCTTAATAAAGGTTTTATTATTACCTCTTGCATTAAAGCAATATACATCGACTAAAAAAATGAAAGTCATTCAACCTAAAATGAAGATAATTCAAGATAAGTATAAGAATCTAAAAGATCAAGAATCTCAGCAAAAAATGGTTGCAGAAATGAATGCATTGTATGCACATCATGGCACTAGTCCTTTCGGCGGATGTTTGCCAGCGATTATTCAAATACCTATCATTTTTGCATTGTTTAATGTTCTTCGTGAAGCTTATAACTACATATCAAAATTGTCTGAAATCTACAATGAAATTGCTACAAAGATCATGACTTTACCTAACTACAACGAATTATTTGAGCCATTGCTTAAAACAAAGAATTTACTTATAAAAGATATTGATAGTATTGATAATTTAAAAACACTGACTTCAAGTATTAATAACACTGAGTGGGCAACATTACTTACTAAAATGCCAGATAGTGTTGCTTCTGTTCTACCTAGTTTAATAACCACAAAAAATCATATAGAAGGTTTTTTTACAATAAATTTAACAAATGTTCCCAATTACACTGATATAAGTATTCTTATACCTGTAATTACTGCTTTAACCACATATTTATCAATTAAGGTTACAAGTGCATCAAATAAGTCAGATAAAGATCCAAAGGCCGCTGTTGATGATACAGCTTCTCAAATCGAACGTTCGATGGCTACTATGATATACTTTATACCAGGGCTTATCTTCATTACAGCGTTTAGCTTTCCATCTGGTTTAGGTATATACTGGATGCTAGGAAACATATTTTCGATTTTCCAACAACTATACTTTGATAAATATGTAACCGTTTCTACAAAAAATGCTATTAAAACTGAAACTCGTGAAATATCAGATATAGCTACACGCGTTACTACTAAAGATGCTGTTAAATCTGATATACCTACACGCGTTACTAAAAAGGGTGGTGTTAAAAATGAAGTACATAATAAAACAAGGAAAAAGCGTAAATGAGGCTATAGGCTTAGCTTTAGAAGAACTAAAAACTACTCTCGAAAAGGTAGATGTTAAAATTCTAAGTGAAGGTTCAGCTGGATTTTTAGGTCTCTTTGGAAAAAAAGATGCTTCTGTGAAGGTTTACCCAAAATTTGATACCATTAGTACTATAGAAACGCTGATGTATTCTTATTTAAAAAATATGAATATTAATTCACAAGTAGAAGTTATTAAGCAGTCGGATTCACATGTTCTCGTAGAAATAAAAGATGAAGGTCTCGGTTACCTCATAGGTAAACACGGTAGCACTCTAAATGCTCTAGAGCATTTAATTAATCTTTCAATAAACAGACAGAGTCCTTATCATTTATATATCACTTTGAATATAGGAAACTACTTGCAAACAAGGCGTGAAACTTTACAAAGACTAGCCCAAAATATTGCAGTAAAAGTTAAAAACTCAAAGACTACCTATGTTTTTGAGCCAATGAAATCACAAGAAAGAAAAATTATACACGCGGCACTACAAAATACTAAAAACATTAAAACTTCAAGCATCGGCGACGAACCGGATAGAAAAGTCGCAGTGGAGTATGTGGGGTAGATATTAGTTACTGATATCTGAAAATGGATCTTTCACTACACTAGATGATAGTAGTGAAAGATCTTATTTTTCGATAGTGTCAAAAGTTTACTTAGGAGGTCATTATTTATGGAAAACAGCTTAACTGTTGCAGCAATATCCACCCCTGTTGGGAGTGGCGGTATATCTATTATTAGGATAAGTGGTGAGAATGCATTTACTATCATTAAAAAAATATTTGTACCTAAACATACAAAGGATATATCAGAAGCAAAATCCCATACCATTCACTTTGGAATAATTGCTGATGAAGGCAAAACTATTGACGAAGTGCTTGTATCTGTGATGAAAAAGCCTAATACTTACACCAAGGAGGATATTGTTGAAATAAACTGCCACGGCGGTATTATTCCTACACAAAGAGTACTTGATGCAGTTCTTAAATATGGTGCTGACCTCGCAGAACCCGGTGAATTTACCAAGCGTGCGTTCTTAAACGGAAGACTCGATTTGTCACAAGCAGAGTCCGTAATTGACTTAATAACTGCTAAAACAGACCTTTCACGCCAATCTGCCGTAAATCAACTTGAGGGCTCTCTATCTCATAAAATATCTGCTCTTAAAAATAGCGTTGCAGATTTACTTTCTCACATAGAAGTAAATATAGATTATCCCGAATACGATATTGAGCAGCTATCTATTGATACAATAGAAACTACCGTCATCCAAATAAACACTGAAATAAAATCATTACTCACAACTTCGGATACAGGTAAAATAATTCGTGAAGGTATCTCAACTGCAATAGTAGGAAAGCCAAATGTTGGCAAGTCTTCTCTACTCAATGCCTTAATTGGCGAACAGCGAGCTATTGTAACTGATATACCTGGTACTACTAGAGATTTAATTGAAGAATATGTTAACTTACATGGAATTCCTCTAAAACTCGTTGATACAGCAGGTATCCGTGAAACAGAAGATGTTGTTGAGAAAATAGGCGTTGATCTATCAAGAAGAGCGATTGATTCAGCTGAGCTGATTTTATTTATTCTAGATAACTCATCACCCATATCAGACGAAGATATTAGCATCTTAGAAAGAATAAAAGATAAAAAACATATAATAATTTTAAATAAATCCGACTTACCCGAGGCTATTGACTTTTCTATTCTTGGTGACTCCATAAATAATGTTCCTATCATAAAGCTTTCTATTACACAAAACACAGGACTTGATGATCTTGAGAAAACAATAAAGAAAATATTTATGTCCGGCGAAATTGATGTAAACAATGAAGTTATTTTAACAAATGTAAGACACAAGAATGCATTAAATAAGGCTGAGGAAAGCCTATCTAATGTCTTAACTAGTATAAAACTCCTTCATACTCAAGAGCTTCTAGCTATTGACTTGCAAAATGCATATCGATATTTAGGCGAGATAACAGGAGAATCAGTAAGCGAAGATATAATACACAGTATCTTTAGCAGATTCTGTTTAGGTAAATAAACTTTTCGGTTCCTCCCCTTCGCAGGGGGACGGGGTATCATGTTGTCATTGCGAGGAACGAAGCAATCTCTCTTTTGTCTTTTAAAGAACGAGATTGCTTCGTTCCTCGCAATGACAAATTTAGCTCGCAGCAGAGCTGCGGGGAATTGACCCTGAGATATTAAAAACAAATATTTTATTACCATTTGACGATTTCTTTGTTTTATTATATAATAGTATAATAAACAGGGATTTTTTAATTTTTTCCTTCTTATATACAACTTAAAAGGATGTGATTTTCATGCCATATATAGCAGATGAAGTAGATGTTATCGTAGTTGGTGCAGGACATGCAGGTTGTGAAGCTGCGCTTGCTACCGCAAGACTTGGACACAGTACGATACTGTTTGCCATAAATTTAGATAGTGTAGCCATGATGGCTTGCAACCCCAGCATAGGTGGTACTAGTAAGGGTCACTTAGTGCGCGAACTCGACGCTCTTGGTGGTGAGATGGGGAAAAATATAGATAAAACATACCTCCAAATAAAAATGCTCAACACAAGCAAAGGACCAGCTGTTCACTCCTTACGTGCACAAGCTGACAAAAAAAGATACAGCGAAGAAATGACAAAGATTGTTACAAACACACCTAATCTAAAATTAAAGCAAGGTGAAGTTGTACAAATTTTATCAGAAAACAGCAAAGTTACCGGTGTTAGAACTGCTACTGATTCAATATATAAAGCTAAATGTATAATTCTTGCGACCGGAACATATCTTAAATCTATTTGCATCACAGGAGATTATACTGTAAATAGTGGCCCATGTGGTCTACAGTCAGCAAATTATTTGACCGATTCTCTTATCGACTTAGGCATTGAAATCTATCGTTTCAAGACTGGAACTCCCTGCCGTATCGATAAAAACACTATAGACTTTTCAAAAATAGATATGCACCCGGGTGATGAAAAAGTAATTCCTTTTTCTTTTGAAAACTACGGAAAAGTTATCTCTCGTGAACAATTACCTTGTCATCTAACATATACTAATGCTAATACTCACAAAGTAATTCTTGATAATCTAAACCGATCACCTTTATATAATGGGAGTATTGCAGGTGTTGGTCCGAGATACTGTCCATCTATTGAAACCAAGCTCGTTAGATTTCAGGATAAAGAGCGTCACCAAATCTTTCTTGAACCTGAAGGTGAAAATAGCAATGAAATATATGTTCAAGGCATGTCATCTTCATTACCTGAAGATGTGCAAATAGATATGCTTCGAACTGTATCAGGGCTCGAAAACTGTGAAGTTACGAGAATCGGCTACGCAATAGAATATGATTGCATTAATCCTACTCAACTCAAATTATCTCTCGAACTTAAAAATGTTGAAGGTCTTTTTACCGCAGGTCAAATTAACGGAAGTTCAGGATATGAAGAAGCTGCTGCACAAGGCATTATAGCAGGTATTAATGCGGCTATGAAGATAGAAAACAAAGATCCTCTCATACTTGATCGTTCTGATGCTTATATCGGTGTGCTTATAGACGACCTTGTAACAAAAGGTACTGAAGAGCCCTATAGAATGATGACTTCACGTGCCGAATATAGACTACTTCTCAGACAAGATAATGCAGATATGCGTCTGTTAGAAAAAGGTCATGATGTCGGTTTAATACCTGAAGATAGATATCAAAGATTCTTGCATAAAAAACAAGTAATTGCTCAAGAAGTAGATAGGCTAGAAACTACTCACGTAGGAACCAAACCTGAGATTCAGGACTTCCTTAAAGCAAATAATAGTGTAGAACTTGTATCAGGTATAACTCTTTCAAGCTTAATAAGACGCCCTGAGTTAACCTATGAAATGCTTGCACTAATTGATAAAGAACGTCCAGATCTCACCGAAGATATCGTAGATCAAATAAACATATTCTTTAAATATGAAGGGTATGTACAAAAACAAAAAGAACAAGTAGACCACTTTAAAAAACTCGAAAGAAAGCTTTTATCAATAGAAATCGACTACTCGAAAATACCCAGCTTAAGAACTGAAGCAATACAAAAACTAAACGAAATAAAGCCTACCTCGGTAGGCCAAGCATCCAGAATATCAGGTGTTTCACCCGCTGATATATCTGTACTTCTTATCTATTTAGAGCAAGTAAAAAGAATGGCTAAACAATAGCCATTCTTTTTTATTGTGTAAACACTCCATTTTCATTCTTTATAACTTCTAATATATTTTCATGTTTACCCGTCAAAGCATTTACATACACCAGAAAATCTTTTTCTCCGTTTTTCCCTTTTAGCTCATAGCATAATACTTCTCTCTTTGAATTCAGTGGTATTAATGTTAATTTTACCCTTTCTATTTTAAATGTGTTGCTCACTTCTTTCTTTGCTTGTTCCGCAGTTATTTTTGGTATCGGTAACTCTCTTTCTTTATGTGTCATCGCATATCCTTGTGATTCGAAGCCAACCACATCACCATCTACAAGCGAGACTTTTACCTTTATTAAATCTGAATATATAGTAACACCATCCTGCTCATAGGCAAAATTAAAAACAACTGCACCGTCGACTATTTCATAATAGTTTACTTCCATATTAGGATATCCTTTATTATTAAGAAAGTCCTTTGTCTTAGCACTTAAATCTTCTAGCTTTAATTCTTTGTTAGTTTGTGGTATCTCATTATAATTTAACATCCACAAAGGCTTGCCCCCCTGCTGTGTTATGTCTAGAATCACGCTATAATCTCTTTCTTTATTAGTATCATTCTTCATTTTTGCTGCAAACCTATACACTGGTATTACATATTTTTGTTTAGTGTCTGTTACAAATGTCATATCTATTTTAGATATTTTGTCTTGTCCTATAAAATCTTTTGCTATTTTTAATGCTTCATCTTTTTTTATATATGCTTTGTCTTTCAGAAACTCTGGCTCCATCTTTTGTATGTGATCAGAGAATGGACCATCATATATTAGTGTAGGATAATTCTGAAAATCTTTCTTCACTCCTGAAATAGAACCTGCTACTGCCTTTGTTGATGCAGACCCTTTCATATTCATAGTCTGCTCTCCTTCTTTTTGTATTTCACCCCAGTTTATCCTATTTCCATCACTAACATCTTGCTTTATTTGTGCCATTTTAGTTGATAAAACCGTTGCATACTTTGATAAATCATTTATCTGTTTTACCTCTTCCTTAGTTAGGTCCTGATTATCTGCCGACTTTATAAGCATAGCATATGAAAAATCACTAAGTTGAGTTAAAAATTTTAACACTGTGGACATTGTTTCTTGATTATATGGAAGTCTACCCATATTAGTCTGGGCAGAAGCTGCCTCTCTATATAAATCAGTAAATATTTTTACTCTTTGGTTAGGTTTATTTGTTACATTTATCTTTGCTAGCAAATTATCGACATCATCTATATACTTTGCTCCTTCATAAAAAGAATTTTGGAAAGTATTTTGTAAGTATGTCTCGTAGTTTGCTTTTTCTTTATATATATATACTCCTATTCCAATCATAACTGCAATTATTACAACAAATACACTATAAATATGTCTATCTGATAACTTTTTCTTTAACCTAAGTAAGAAATTATCCTTATTTGTTTGTCTATCTTCTATCTTTTTATCTGGCATTGTTAATCTCTCCTCTTGTTTTACTGCTTGCCTTTGAAATGTGTATCGAAAGCCGAATGCCTAAACTCATAATTCCACATTCAAAAACTAATTATTATCACTTACCAAAGTAATGATTTCCTATCTTTGCGACTATATCTCTTGACCATATCCACTTGCTTGTAGCCGTTGCTGGGTTCCAGTAATATATACAGCCACTAGATGGGTCCCAACCGCTTAGAGCGTCCTTTGCAGCACTTATAGCCTGCTTTCCTGGTGCTAGATTTATCTGACCATCATCTACAGCATCAAAAGCTCCTGGTTGATATATAACCCCTGCTACAGTACTTGGAAATTTACCACTTTTAGTTCTATTTAATATTACCGCTCCCACAGCGACCATCCCCTCATAAGGTTCACCTCTAGCTTCCCCATGTATTGCTGCTGCAAGTATATTTACATCTCTACTTACATTTCCAGCAGAACTTTTACTTGTTTTCGCGCTAGTTCTTATCCCTATCTTTTCCAGTGTATTTCCTCCCGCAATACCATCCACCTTTAGTCCATTCTTACCTTGAAACTTTCTAACTGCAAGCCATGTATTATATCCATAGTCTCCATCTATTCCCCCATTGTAATAATCCCATTCTTTCAGCTTCCTCTGTATTTCTTTTACCTTTTCACCTGTAGAACCCCAAGTATATAAATTGCCTTTTTCAGTTGCTGCATAGGCAACATTGCCTGAGAATATACCCATCTTTGATAAAGTAGCATTCCCAACTATACCGTCTGCAAGTATATTGTTCTTTTGTTGAAAGGTCTTCACTGCATACCATGTATCATATCCATACACCCCATCAACTTCCTTATTATAGTACCCCCATTCAATTAACTTCTGTTGTATCTGTTGCACCATGGTTCCTCTTGATCCCCAAGTATACGCCACAACATTAACCATACTAAGATTTACTATATTAATTGATATTGTTATAACTATTATCATTATACTAACTAAAATTATATAACCAATTCTTCTTTCCTTCATATTCTACCTTCCTTTCTTATATGCTAACTTCTACATTATCTCATACTTCTATTGTTTGCTAGATTTGTAGTTTTATTCAAATTGAAAACTAAAATATTTTATATAAACCTTTCATAGTAGTACCTTAATATGGTATAATAATGAATGTTATATTTATTAATCATTATAAAACATCTAAATTAGGGGGTTTCTTATGATAAGCGTAGAAAATTTAAAATTAGCTGATGTTATTGTCAACTACTCATGTAAAATTAAAAAAGGCGAGAAGATTCTTATAGAATCTACAACTGAGTGCAAGGACTTAATTAATGCCATAATAGCAAAAACTTATGATGTAGGTGGTTTGCCGTTTGTCCGCCTTGTAGACGAAACTATTGAGCGTACTTTATTACTTGGTTGCTCTGAGGAACAAATGCTTATGGAGTCAACTCATCAAGCGACAGTCATGTCAAACATGGATGCTTATGTAGGTCTAAGATATAAAAATAATTCATATGAAAACTCAGATGTGCCACAACCAAATATGGATCTATATACAAAACATATTTTCGGTAAGGTTCACCACGATATACGCGTGGCCAAAACAAGATGGGTTGTGCTACGGTATCCATCTCCATCTACTGCTCAAAAAGCTGAAATGAGTTCAGAAGCATTTGAAGAATTTTATTACAAAGTTTGTACTCTAGACTACTCAAAGATGTCAACATCTATGGATCCACTAGTTGCTCTCATGGAAAAGACAGATAAAGTTAGACTCGTAGCAAAGGATACTGATTTAACATTCTCAATTAAAGAAATCCCTGCCATTAAATGTGCTGGCGAATTAAATATACCAGATGGAGAAGTCTATACAGCCCCTGTACGCACCTCAATAAATGGCGTAATAACTTATAACACTCCTTCTGAATATCAAGGGTTCAAATTTGAAAATGTTCGCCTCGAATTTAAAGATGGCAAAATAATAAATGCAACAGCTAATAACACTGATAGAATCAACAAAATATTTAACACCGATGAAGGCGCAAGATATGTAGGCGAATTTGCAATTGGTGTCAACCCATATGTAACAAAAGCAATGTGCGAAATATTATTTGATGAGAAAATTGCAGGCTCTATTCACTTCACCCCAGGTTGTTGTTATGATAATGCCCCAAACGGTAATAAATCTGATATTCACTGGGATTTGGTATTAATACAAACACCTGAGTACGGTGGCGGAGAAATATACTTTGATGATGTCTTAATACGCAAAGATGGCCTATTTATACTACCTGAACTTGCATGTTTAAATCCTGAAAACTTGAAGTAATCCCATAACTTTACAAATAACCAGAAAATTATACAAATAATATTATATTTATTTTTTTCCTATTGACATTATATTACAGATATGGTATCATAATAAATGTAAACTTTGTTGAATTTACTTTATTAGGAGGCTATTATATGAAATCTACAGGAATTGTTAGAAAAGTTGACGAATTAGGAAGAATTGTTTTACCTATTGAGTTAAGACGTAACTTAGATATAAACGTTAAAGATTCATTAGAAATCTTTGTTAATGATCACGGGGTTATACTACAAAAATACCAACCTGCTTGTGTTCATACAGGTTCGATGGATGACTTAATTGACTATAATGGAAAGAAAGTATCATTAGAAGCTATTAAAGCTATGGCTATTGCAGCAGGATTTGAAATAACAGGTAGACCTAACAAAACAACTTTATAAGGAATGTAATGTTGTTTTAAACACAAAAAAAGATTAAACAATTTCGCTGTTTAATCTTTTTTTGTGTTTTGAAACTTTTATTAGAACTTTAATCAGATAAACAAAAATGGGTAGACATATCATACAAATAATTGCTATAAAACCTATTCCACTTATCTTTTGGAGTAAGGCTATATCTTCAATGACATTACTTTCTATTATATTCTGTACAGGCATCATTTGCATTAAAACGACTTGTGTACCGTTTATTATAAAATGTATAATGATTGTGCTATATAGAGAATTAGTTATCCTTACTATATACACAAATAGCATACCTAACACAACTGCATAAAAAAACTGTGAAAAATTCCTATGCAAGAGTCCAAACAGAAAGCCATTAAGTATCGCTGCTGTTTTAATACCTAAATCCCTCGATTCATACAAAACTATACCTCTCATCATCACTTCTTCCATAATTGCTGGCATTATCGCCATCGAGATTAGAATAAGCCAAAATGGTATTCCCACAAATGCATTCATATACTCTATTACTTTATTTTCAAAAAATAGGCTTGTTATACTACTGATAAGCATAGCAAACGGCTGAATGAAAAATCCCATTAAAACAAGTATAACTATTTGCTTTATTGATATTTTATTGGGTTTTAAACATTCTCGTATATTTATATCCCTTTTATACATATATATATATGCTAAACAAGGTAAAACTACAATCAGTATCTTTGTAATTATATCCTCTACAGCTATACTAACATGTATACTTGCCCATAATGTGTTGTTTAAAAAGCGAGGTGCGGTATAAAACAAAGCAATAACAAATATTATAAACAATGTAGCCCGAATAGCCCGATTCATAAATTTAACCACCCCTAAAATTCAAATAACAGGTTATAAACCTGTTATTTGTTATCTACTTCAATGTATATCCTGCTACAACATAATTTTTAAATTCCATAACTTCATTTCTTACATCAAGATAATTATTCTCTTTGTATATAACCATAAATGTAGTTCCCTCAAAAAAATTCAAGTCCTTCTGTTTCATATTAACCCTTGAAATAACATTTTCTGGATTCGGAAAGTTTACAGTCATTCCACCTGTATAGTCTGATATAACCTGATTTATCTTTTTTATTATAATATCGTTTTTAGCTTCTTTTGTAAGACTTATAAATTTAATACTACGAGGAATCAATAACTCATTACTAATTACATCACGATACCCTACTTGATCATCATCCGTCGGGTTTATTAACTTATTATAAATTTTATTGTTTAACATATTTAAATAATAATCCTTGGTTCCAATATTGTCAACATTTAGAACATATTTTATAACATTAGGATCTGTTGTTGGTATTCCTCCCCCCAATGCGACATTATGCGTATAATTAATTATCTTTTTATTTTCATCATACAACTGATCATTTTTTGTGTTAAGATAATAAACCTTGCCTGTTACGGGATCAGGATCAGTAGTGAAATAATGTGCTGGGTTAAATTTGCCTATTTTAGTCGGATCAGTATACTCGTCTAACTCAGCTTTATAGTCATAATCTCCGTCTCTAATACTCCCTCCAGCCATTATAAACTGGTTATTGTATATAAGTATTTTTGCTACTATACTTGCTTGCGCTTTTGCATACAATTCAGGATCTTGACAACTTTTAAATAATATATTATTGAACTCCAAAAGCAACTTTTTTTCATCTATTGCAATATTAGACTTGCTAGCATCAAAATTCTCTATATACCTCATGTAACCTTTTGACAATTCATCAAAATTAATACTTGCTCCTGTATCATCTGCAATCTCTATACAATCTGCAATTGCCATAGTAGCAAAATGTAAATTTTGTTTCATGTTTTCCCTATCTGTGTTATTTGTCTTTAAAAACACAGTAGGCACAAATAAAAATATTATAAATATCGAAATTACTATAGCCGTTAAAGACTGTTCCATTTCATCACCTACTTTTGTGTGAATTCTATTACCTTTTCATAATCTGATACTTCTTCTGTATCTAACATTCCACTCATGTCGTAATACTCAGTTACCTGTCTATAAAATTCTGCTGTGTTAAATATATGGTTTTCTCCTAGTTGTTTTGTAGATGCATTATATTTCATATTATCTTCAATCTCATCGTAGCTAGTTCTCCATGGATATGTTATTGAATCAATAGTTACTGTATTTCCCACAATAAAAGAAATATTATTTAGATTTATGACCATGATACCCGCCCTTGTATAAATTTGACCTGGTGTCGATGGTGTCCCTGCAACATTTGCTTCAGTCAGCACCTTCACAGCAATAGGCCTAGCTGGTACCATACCATTCGTCCATGGAGTAGGCGAGGTAGCTTTTTGTTGTAGTTCCGTTTTTAATTCATAACCTTTTACTATACTCTTTGCATTTCTACCCACAATTACTGTCTTTAGCGACTTAATTCTCATATCCATATATTCATTAAGCATTCCTAAAAACGGTGCATTGAGTAGCTTTACAAACAATGTCTGGTTCTGATCCTCAAGATATATACTCACCTTGTCCCCAATGTGCATTGGTATAGGCCTTCCTAACCTCGTTAGTATTTCATCCGATTTTGTATCTCCACTTGCATCAATATTAGATAAATCGGTTGGTAATATCCAATCCTTTTTCCAATGTGTATCATAAACCCCTGGCTTAACCTTTTTCTCATATTTTACAACTAATTGATAAGAACTTCCTCCACTATACTTAAATGCCTGCTGTTTAAGATAATTATATGTATCTTCTGAGAAAACTCCCGTAGTTGCTATACCATCAAGTATGGAGTAATTAATTTCATTAATATTATTTTTTAAACTCTCATGTAAGAAAAAAAATGATATTAATAGGACCATATAAATCATAAATAAAATATTTACAATAGTATTTAAAAGTCTACCTATCATACCCTACACCTCCTCTATTCACTACCTTCATTCAAACCATACAATTCCGAGATTCTTATCATACCTAAAGTCAAACTTTACTTCGTATAGAGAAATCTCATTATACATTCCACTTTTTAACTTTTCTTCTATTTCTTCAATCTTTATTCCTAAATTATCTGTTTTATATGTTGTGTATGTACTTGGATATTTAGTTATAACCTTTATTTCACTAAGTACACTGCTATTTGAATAATATCTCATGAAAGATATAACTTCACTACCCATAAACTTTTTATCTTGAATTTCATAGTTGTCTAAATCTTCAAATGCAAAACCTTCAAGTTTTTGTTCTTCTATTTGTGATGATTGATTTATAGACTGTTGCATATTTTCGGTGCTTTGCTTTGACATATTAAATGTAATTACTACTACTCCTAAAATTATAACTCCTACAACCACATCATACAGAATATTATCCACAAAATCTCCTCCTCCACTTAAAAATATAATTGTTAATTAATTTTAAATTTATACAGATTTTGTGTTGCAACCTCAACACTAAAATTTAAATCAGTATAAGCTACTTCATTAATTCCAACCATTTTACTTCCCTCTCTAATTTTTTTGACTATAATATTTATATCTTCATTTCTATCAATTGTATCTACAGTCCTTATGTCACCTGCTAGGAAATCTACATCAATTGTCATGTCGCTATCTTTATTATACCTTAAAAAAGATATTACATCTGCTCCTATGTATGTATTTGTATTAGTCATCCCATCTGCATTAACTTTTTTCATATCATCTGTTTGAGTTGTTACTGCATATAAAACAGCATGATCTGTTCTAAATAAATTTAATATGACACCCATAATTGCTAATATAGCCACACTTGAAACAATGATATATACTATCTTTTCCATTAAATCTCCCCCTCTGTAAATAAGGTAGTGTAAAATATTTATAGTACTAAATACTACACTATCCCTTTATATTCAATATATCTTATCAGTATTATCTTCCCTCTCCCTATCATTGCGACATCCTAATACTTGGTTTTGTATTTTACAAACTTTTTATAGGGTTCTCGTAGATGTTGAAAATGTAGTTTACCTTAAAATCAAATCCAATATACGAATAACACTCTACTCATGATGCAGTAGCAGTAATTTTGTTAAACTAAACATTTTAAAATAATTTACTTATATATATTATATCACTTTTACCTTAATTTTTAAATACCTTTAGATAAAAAATAACAATATATTTTAATATATTGTTATTTTCTTTTATAATAAAAAGCGCATAAAACTTTTTCAAATTTCATACGCCTCCACTATTGACAAATATCCTACATTTCAATACATTATTGAGCTGTATTTACCCTAACATATAAAACATGTCTTACATTGTTAGAATTGATTTTTTCTGATTTTTGGTAAACAGCATTTTTATCAATTGTTAATGCTGTTGGTAGAGTTACTGTTCCACCTGTTATTGTATCAGAAGATATGTTTGATGTATCTGCTGTTACAGCTATTGTACCATCAGTAGCAGATATTGTCAACAAAGCTTTTGTTGCGTCAGAATCGTCATCTATTACAACTATTAAATTGTCATTAATAGCTCCCATTTTAAAGTCAGCTATAACTGCTGATCCTAAACTTTTACCATCTTGCATTCCCATTTGAAATTGGTCCATTTGAGTATTTGCATTTTCTCCCATGTTTGCTACCTGTTGGCTTTGAGGCATTACTACAGTCGCTATAAGTGCAATAACTATAACTATCATTATTACTACGGCTATAATCTTTTCCATTATGTTTCACCTCCTTTTTATAAAACAATCTATGTATCTATATAAATATACTCACTAAACTCGTAAGTATATCTCTACCTAGGTTTTTAAGAATGTATAACTTACTCTATCAAATGAATATTTATCTGTTAAGTAGTTATTAACTTTTATATATGAACTTGCATTTTGTATGTCTATTTGTCTATTAATATTATCTATTTTATAAATGAGTGATTCTGAATATTTTATATATATAGTTGTCGATGTTTTGCTATCATTTATATATGCAAGCACATCTGCTCCCGTATAATATAAACTGTGTTCATTAGTAACTTGTTCGTCATTTATTTGAGATATTTCTGTATTTTTATCATTTGTTGATGTGTTTATAATTTTTAAATTACTGTCAAACAAATTAACTACAACTACTATTGTGCTCAGTATTAATATTCCAACAAATATATCAAACGCTAATTCATTCATTTATCCACTTCCTTGTATATTGCTTATTCATCTAATTATATCACTTTTTATGATAATAATCAATACTTTTTTATTGAGTCTTTCATTTTATAAAATGCAATATATAATGACTAATATTTATCTGTTTCATTTTCTTTAAATAAATCTTTTATTTCTTTTAGCAGTTTATCCTATATTATTTACATTTGAACTTAAATTACATTAGTGTATCCATCTTATATGCTGACATCCATGGCAATATTAAATACATTATTATAAAAACTATAAGTCCCATAAATCCAACTATTCCCCATATATGTATTACTTCTACTGTCTTTTTTATCTTTCTTCCTTGTGTTCTTTTATCTAGATTAAATTCGTTTTTTATATTCTGTATCGCTTGATCAAAGTCATAGTTATTGGCTTCATCTAGTTTCTCAAAAAACAATTTTTCTGTTATAGATTTTGATTTTCTTATATATGGTAGATATATTTGTGTATTTGGTAAGTAATTCTTTTTATTTTTATCCTGTATTTCTTCTAGAATTTTTGTGTAAAATGTGGATTTTTTAATCAAATATTTTAGCACTTCCATAAAGTCTACTGGCTTTATACTTCCATTCATTATTATAAGCCGTTTCATGAAAGCAAGTTCTCTTCTTGCATCAACTTTTATAAAAAAATTATATAATAATATGAAAATCTCTGGAACGAAAAACACTGCCGCTGCTATCATAAGGTACGAGCCAAAATCAATTTTTCTTATATCATAGAATTTTTTCAATTTATAGTAAACTTCATTTGACAATGTTTCGTCAGAAATTGGAGTAGGGTTTTTTAGTTCTTTTACTATTTTTATTATATAATCTTGTGTTTCGTTCTTGTCCATACTTTCGAATTTTTCTTTATTAATACTAAGTAATGACTGTTTTAAAATAACTTTTTTAAACTCCGCCGTTACTTCCAACTCGTCTGGCTCTAGTGGTTTATAGTTTTTCATTATTTCATCTTGCTCATATTGAAACTTCGTATATAATTCATCTGTGTATACCAATATATCTGTGGTTTTTACCGACATACTAATGAATATTGTAATTACAAACAAAGCAACTTTTATATTCATAAATCCTTCAACTGAAAATTTTGTGTGCATAAGAAATTTCTTGTACCACACATATAATGGCCCATCTTCTTTATATATATATCTTCTCATAAAATCTTTATATGCCTTTTTTGCTCGCATATAATTAAAGACGATACTCTTCTCTAAATCTGTAATCATCTTCATAAACCACTCCTGATTTATGATATAGTACCCTATTAAATATACTCCTATTATAATTAATAACGAGTAAGTTGCTTGAATCAAAATATCCATAAATAAAACCCCCAATAAATACAAAGTACAAAGTTCAAAGAACAAATAACAAAGTATAAATACAAAATATAACTACAAAGTACATATAACTTAAACAACTCTTATCTTTGTACTTAGTTCTTTGTTCTTTGTCATTTGTCTTCCTAGGCTGATCTTTCCATAAATAGTAGCAACCCTATATAAGCTAGCATAGCAGCTATCATCATAATAGGTAGCTTTTCACCTAATGCTGATTGATAGAACTCCCCTGCTTTTTCACCAATAGAATCAGCATTAAATTTCTGAATTAATGGTATACAAGGCGGTATAAACAAAGCTAAAAATATATATGATTTACTCGCTGAAGCGAGGTCTGCTCTATTTTCTATTTCTTCGAGTATTTCTTCAGTAAGTGTTTCAAATTGCTCTTTTATCATTACATTTCCGCCTTTATAATGCGCTTGTTTTATAAGGCTTAAAAGAATTGTTAAAAATTCATCTTTATATGTTTCATCTATACTTTCTAATACATAATCTATTTCTTCCATATTATTTTTCTTTAATACGTTATATATTTTTATCATTTCTTTTCTTATAACTTTATCAAAATCTTCCATTGAAACATGAATCGCTTTTAGTATATTACCCTTACTTATGTATCTACTGTTAAGTATTTTAAATGTATCTGGCAACTTTTTTATAAAGTTCATTCTTGCCATAGCAAAAAACATATAAAATATTACCGTAATAACTATTACTGCTATAAAAAAGTAAAACATAGATATATACCAAAACCTGTTTCCTGGAACTAGTACCATTATTATAAAAACAGAACCAAATATTGATGAAATCAAAGCCCTTGTGGCATATTCTAAGTTTTTCTCATAAGAATATTGTGTAAACATCCCTATTTTTATCGCAAGCTTTCTAATAATCTTGTACACTATCTGAATCTTGGATAGTCTTATTGTGAGTACATGCATCATGGATTTTTTATCTTTTTTTATCAAATATCTCATTACATTTTTTCTATACTTATAGTGATCATACATGTAATTGAATATTAAGACTAAACCCGTTATAACCAATGTTAGCCAAACTATATTTTGAGGTGTAAGTAATGATATAATATTCATAATAACTGGCCTAAGTTTTTCTACAATACTATTCATGTTTTACACCTTCTTTGCCATTTCTTTTTTTCTTTCTTCTATTATTTTTTCTACTCTTTCTTTTTCTTCCCAAAAATAATTTTTAAAGTCGTCTATTTCTTCTTGAGTCATATACTTCTTTATCTTACTAAAATATTGTTCCGATGGTAGATTTTTTGGTACCCATATATCATAATCTCTATCAAATTGTATTATCGTATTATACTTGTACGCTTTTGTGTACAAATATTTTGATAACGCCATTTGTCCTAATTTTAGGAAGCTCATAATTCTTTCCTTAAAAGTTCCTTCCTCTATTTTATCCACATAATGGTCTTGTTCTACGTATTCTACTTCAACTACATATTCAACAATTATCCTACCGTTGGGTAGTTTTGCTAAATGGAATATAGTGTCGAGTCCTCTTGCTATATCCGCCTCAGCTATAGGACCATCACTATACATATCCGTTCTAAGCATAAGGTTTCTTAGGTTCGTAACAACCTCGTATGGTGACAATGAGTGGAGTGTTCCTCCTACCCCTGAATTAAGACGCAAACTGGCATTTATAAGTTCTCCTACTTCCTCTGGCTTTGTGATTTCACCTACATATAATACATCTCTGGCCATCTTAAGCATTATCTGAAAACATCTTTTTATGTCCATTGTTTCTGTTTCTATTAATGTAAGTGCATTCTTTCTTGGGTATTTCCTTCTAGCTTGCAACTCGTTTTGCGTATCTAGTATTCCTATCCCCCATTCATCAGGCACTTTTTCAAGCATAGCAAGCAGGAATGTTGACTTACCAACACCCATGTCAGAACCTGTAATAAAGTGTGAACCTCTTCCTTTTTGATTTAAGCATCCAAATCTACACATAAGTTCATCAATTGTATTATAACTATCTCTCATCTCTTCTAATGATATTTTAGACAAGTTAAATATACGCTCATTGTAATACAAATCGTGTGCTGGTGTACATCCATAGCCTGCAACCGTTATACGACTTGAATTTCTCTTTGCAGCAACAAGAAATGGATTATGTTGATCATAATTATTTGGTGAATCTTGAGTCGTTTTCTTCTGTATGTTAAGGATTACATCCTCATTTTCAAATTTTAAAAACTTTAAATGTATTTTATCTCCCTTAATTACATATATATAATCCATATCAAGTATACCTATTTCATTAATATTATGATGTTGAATAGTGTCAACACAGTCTTGTCCATATTCACGCGTATATACAAGGGTCGCAATAATTTTGACTCTATTCATTGGATTGCTTAAAAACTCTTTTATTATAGGCATTTCTTTTTCTATTATATCTCTCATTTCTTCTTCTGTAACCCTAATTACAATTTTATACTTTTTAATTATATCTCCTATATCTGCCACATTCATTAAAATTTCAAAAGCTATGACAATAATATTATTTTGAATATTCTCGAAATCCACCAAATCATCAATATTAATTCTATTCTTTTTCATAAAATACATCAAGAATTTTGAATATTGATTTATTAAATACTCTCTTGCGCCTATGTCCCCTAGTGATGCTGCATCCTTTAGATTTGTATAGCTAGCTATTTCTCTTTCCGCTTGTTCACGTGGTATATCATATATTTCAGCATACTTATCTGGACTACTATATGCTTCGTCAAGTTTTTTAGTTATAGTGTCATATGTTTGAGTATCAAAAAATTTTGGCATTAAATCACCCCTTTAAATCATTTTAAATCAAAAGTACTTTGTTATGTGTGTACCTTTATCAACTTTATTTACTTTTGTGAAAAATTTTTAACAAGAGGTCACCTGTGTTTTCTTTTTTTCCATCTTCATCTTTTATCAATCCATAATGAACCTTGTCATTTGCTATAATACACTTCACTATCTCCTTGAGTTGTATTGTATATTGTCTTTTTTCTTTTGACTCTCCCATTACAAGCCCTAGTATAGAACCATAGTTGCTTGCGTTAATTACTTCTACATCAAAATTGAGAGGAAATACTTGATTTTGATATTCTAACGCTTGTAGTTCTTTCCTAATGGTTTTTAAACTGTACTCCATCATACCGGTATCAGTTTCATCAATATTTTTATTTAATACAAAGATTATCTTGTCCTTATATTTTCTATATGTATCTCTTTCATACATTAATTGCATAACGCTTTTTATTTGGTTGATAACAACTACTATTATATCTGACTTTTCATAAAAAGGCTCTGCCATTGAAGGCACATTACTAGCCCCAACAGCGTCAAGTACTGTGAAAGAATATGCATTTGATGAATACTCAATCAAAGCCTCTGCTGCATCTTTATCCAATTCAAAATAATCATTTGTTGCCATTATATCCATATGAGAATTTATGCTTTTTACACAAGTTTTATAAGATTCATGATTAATCAGTTTTGATTTAAATAAGCTACAAAAATCATCAAGTCCTCTCGTAGCCGCTGTATCACAAAGATAATATTCTATATCTTTACAGTATTTATTGATATCAAGTAAAATTACTTTATCTTCTTTTCCCTCTGACTTAAAATACTTCGCTATCATTGCAGCAATGTTTATTGCTGTTGTTGTCTGGCCTAATCCCTTTTTTGGTGCGGTAACTGTTATAAGCACTTTCACCATCCCCCTTTCTTTCAGATGTAATTAAATTATATATATATTCTTACTATTATATTTAAACTTATCACTGTGCCACTGGTGTTTCTTGTGTTTCTGGTACTATTGGTGTTGCTGTCTTCACTGATTTTACTGGTGTTACTGTTTTTACTGTTGTAGATTTTTTTGCTGCAGCTGCAGCATCAGCCTTTTGCTGTTCTAATTCTCTCTTAATTCTTTGTGACTCTTTATATTTACTTAGTTCACCAGCTAGTTTTTCTTTAATATCCCACTTATCTCCATAAAAACCTATGTATGCACTTGAACTATAACTATCAATATCACCACTTAAGTTTTTAAGATCTGCAATTTGTTTAACAAGATTCTTCATTTCTGAATACTTAAATGTTTGTAATGATGGAGCCTGTTCCTCATCTTCATAAACCCTAGACTGAAGATTTCCCATCTTTTCTGCTAATTCAATATCCCTAAATTGCATCTCATCCACTGACAATATTACAGTGATTTGTCCCAAGGTAGAAATAGCATCTGTTGTGGCCTCACCAGCTACTGCAGCCGTTCCATCAACCCCTGCTACAACCTTTTCAACCTTTATTTTAGGTATAACTACATCATAATCTCCCGTTAGGTAGTTTACTAGTACGTCTATCATACTTCCAGTTTTAACTTCTCCTGCTACATTATTTTTAAATGTATATTCCTTCCTTCTTTTATATTGCAAATCATCTGGATATGTAGATTCTCCAATTGATTTTTTTAGTACAAATGCTCCCTTTACAAGTTCAACATTAGTCCTTTTCTGTAACATATCAGCTTTTTCACCTTCAGTATATACTAAAAATCCAGAACTGTCTGTTGGTATAAATTTTGTAGGAACTAGAACTGGTACTATTGTTTTTTGAGTGAATAACTCTTCAGTTACCATAGTATTTGAGTACAATCCTGCTTCATCTGCAATCATAAAAACACTCACAGCTGCATAATCTTTTGCATAACGAGCCTCTATTTCCTTGTTTTTTGCTGGTAAATACCCTTTTGTTATATATGCTACCATAATACCAAATATTAAACAAGATATACCTATTACTAACCAAACCTTTTGATCCTTCATCTTAAAACCTCCTATTCAATTCAATTTTTTGAATTGATTTTTATTTTCTATTAATTACATGTTCTGCTAACTGTTTTATACCAGCATGTATTTTATTACCTTTTACTTTTATTGCAGATTGTCTTGGTGCAGTCAATCCTATTATTATAGATTTTAAATCATATGCTATAGAAAATACTTCGTTTATTGGTATTGTATATTTCTCCATAGGATAAAGTGGTGAAGTAATATTCTTAAAAAAATTCACTACTACAGATTTTTTAAAATAGTCTATTTCTTCATCCATGTTTATAATTAAATCAACTTTTTTATTTTGTAGCACTCTTCTCTGGTCATATAACTTTATAGGGAGTCTAGAGGCCATATTTACTTGCTTATTCGTAACTATAAAAATTCCACTTGCCATTTCTATAAGTTTGTTAACTATGTTAGAATCTAAAAAGTTTGCACAGTCCACAATTATTATTTCTGAATGTTTTGCTGATATTTTAACAAGTTTTATTATATCATCTGTGCTTACATGTACATCTACGCCTTTATGCTCTGAAAATAGTTTTAAATTTTTATTTACTTCTAAACCTAAGTCATATACATCGCTAAGAATTTTAACACTTGATAATTTACTCAAGCAACCTTTCTCTTCTGTATTGAAATAGTAATATGCATCTTGTCTTATAGTATCTGTGTCTATAAGCGTTGTTTTTATGCCTCTGCTAGCTATTTCCTCTGCTAAATTAACAGCAATAGTTGTTTTTCCTGTTTTTTCTGGGCTTAGCAGCAATATTATTTTATGACTTGAAAAATCCTTATTTAAATCATAATCTATTTCTTCAAAGCTTATCTGTTCCAAAATACTTTTTGTTTTTTCTCTGACTTGTCTTTTATAATCTTCATTTAGTATTTCATCTTTAGGTACCTCTTCAGATTTTTTCTCGTCTTCTAATTTTATCTCTTCTGGTACTTTTTCTTCCAGTCTTGCTTCTTCCTGTCTTGCTTCTTCCTGTCTTATTTCTTCCAGTCTTACTTCTTCCAGTCTTATTTCTTCCAGTCTTATTTCTTCCAGTCTTATTTCTTCCAGTCTTATTTCTTCCAGTCTTATTTCTTCTAGTCTTACTTCTTCCAGTCTTACTTCTTCCAGTCTTATTTCTTCTATTCTTGCTTCTTCCAGTCTTGCTTCTTCTAGTCTTGCTTCTTCCAGTCTTGCTTCTTCTAGTCTTGCTTCTTCTAGTCTTACTTCTTCCAGTCTTACTTCTTCCCGTCTTATTTCTTCCAGTCTTACTTCTTCCAGTCTTGCTTCTTCTAGTCTTACTTCTTCCCGTCTTATTTCTTCTAGTCTTGCTTCTTCTAGTCTTACTTCTTCCTGTCTTATTTCTTCTAGTCTTGCTTCTTCCAGTCTTGCTTCTTCCAGTCTTACTTCTTCCTGTCTTATTTCTTCTAGTCTTGCTTCTTCTAGTCTTGCTTCTTCTAGTCTTACTTCTTCCTGTCTTACTTCTTCCAGTCTTACTTCTTCCAGTCTTGCTTCTTCCAGTCTTGCTTCTTCTAGTCTTGCTTCTTCTAGTCTTACTTCTTCCTGTCTTACTTCATTTGGTGGTTTCAATCTACTTAACATATTCATAAGATTGTGCTTAACATTTGGTTCTATTTTCTTTGCTTCTTCTTGCCTTAACTCTTCCTGTCTTAACTCTTCTTGTCTTAGCTCTTTCTGTTTTAATTCTTCTTTTATCAACTCTTCTTGTCTTGACTCTTCTCGGTTTATTACTTCTAATATTATCTTCTGCTGTATCTCATATGTTTTCTTTTCATTTTCTTCTTCATCTTCTTTATTTATTTTTTGTGCCTTTTGTTCTTCTTTTATCATATTATCTTCTTCAATTCGTTTCTCTTGTAACATTCTTTTATGTATTTCTTCTTGTAATTGTTTAATGTATGTACTATCCATAACCTGTGGTTCTTTTTTTACAGATGTTTCTTCCTTTTTATTTTCTTCAACTTGAATATTTATATTTTTAATCTCATTATGATGTTTTTCTCTGGTCTTATCATTAACTACAATATTTTGCCCGTTTAGCATTATATGTTTCTTGTTTTTTGTGCTACTTTGATTAACCTCACAATGATCTGTTACTATTTTTTGTCTTGTAAGCTTTTCTCTTTGATCTTTAAGCCTTTCCAATCTTTTTCTGTCTGATTCCCTTACCTTAGAATCTCTCAGCAACTTTTGAAATATAGCCATACCGAAGAAAATTAAAGCTATAATTACAACTGTATAATAAAAATACGATGGTACTTCTATCTCGTTGCTAGCACCTATTGGTGCATTAGCTATTATATAGTTTTGTGCAATTATTGTCACATACATCAAAGATCACCTTCTTGCTTTATTTCATTTAAAAAACATAAATCCTTTTTTCTTCTGCTGCATATCTTTTGCAACATAATAGTATTTACATATCTTTTTAATATCATCTGCTATGAAATTATTCTTTAATTCCATGGCTGGAATCCTATTTGCCAAGCCCTGTAGAACCGACTTTGCATCGTCACTTACAGTATGAACTTTATCCACAATGTAATTAAATTCCTTACCACTTGGAAGATCTACATCTTCGAAAAATTTTGATTTTATCTCATCTGATTCTAAGTGCCTTAATGGATAATATCTGTTTATAATAATACTCATGTTATGGAGTTGTCCTCTAAATTTTGCTAAATCTTCAGGCACTCTATTTAAAGTCGTTACCTTTTGGTCAACAACTACTATAGAATTATCTGCAATTTCTAAAATGTTTCTTACTGTATCTTCGTCTAAATCGTGACTCAAATCTATTATCACAACTTGTGCATGATTTTTTGCAGAAACTATTAGTTTCATAATATCATATTGACCGAACTCGACTTCACAATCCTTGTTTTCTGTAAATATCTTCAAATTCGGATTAACATCTATTCCTAAATTTATAACATTCTCTTCTTCTGCCAACCTATTTAAGCAGTTACTGAAGTTCTTATCAAAATGAAAATAAACATCTTTTTTCTTAAAATCTGTATCTATTAGTATTGTTTTTATATGTTGTTGACTGAAACACCATGCCATATTAACAGCTATTGTTGTTTTCCCTGTTGGTTCTGTACCCAGAATTACAATTACTTTTTTATAGTCGCTTGGCACTCTATATACAGTTTCCTGTATCGTTTCTCTAATAACTTCCTTCTTATTATATCTTGACAAATCTTCTTTACCAGCAAAATGTTTCTCTTTTTCAACTGTTTTTACTACTGTTTCTGGTATATGTACTGGTTCTTCTTCTATTTCTTGTTCTTCCTTCATTCTAAGTATTCTTTCATATTCTTTAACTTCTTTTTCTTTTTTTATTTCTTTTTTTACTTCATATTTTACTTCTTTTTTCGAATTAGATCCCTTGGTATCTATTGTTGGCTTAATTCTGTTTTGTTCTTCTGATATTTCCATTAGTCTGTCAAAATCGACAGTTTTATCTGTTGCATTTTTACTATTTACCATAAGAAAAAGTTTTTTTACATCACTAAATTTCTTAGGCTCTTTATATACATTAACAACAAGTTCAGCATCTATAGGATCAGTCAGAATATCATTTATACCATATTTAAAACATAATCTTATTTCACCTACTGCATCTTTATTTGTTAAATACATAATTCTAATATCTTTTTCTCTTAATGTTAAGATCAAATATTCAAGCTCTATATTTCCAATTAGCTTCTTTGATATAATAACAACATCAAAATTTGATTTAAGTAAAAACTCTCTATAATTAACAATCATAAAATCCTTTATGTTGTTTTCCTCAAATTTTTGCTTAATTCTTTGATCAAGTGCATCTATCCCTGTTGCTATAGCTATCATAAATTCAACTCCCTTGTAATTACAAATTTACATAAAAATGTATTTAAATCCTTATAAATACGCAATCCTACTTGTATTATATAGCATAATGCTACATAATACAAGTAGGATTGTCAAATTTTATTTTGAAAATTATGTTAAGTTTTTGTTACAGAATCAAGATTAGTTTTCTTTTTTATAGTCTATTATTTTAGATATGCTTATCTTTTTATTTGTATAATGAACACCTATAGTGGCTGAAGCGTACTTCTTTGTGGTGCTTTCTCCACCCATTGTATTTTCCCATTTATACATTATAATATATGCACTATATTCATTTCCCTTTATTTTTTTAACTTTATTTATATTTAATTCATATTCTTCTTCCTGTAAATCAAATATTTCTTTTATCTTACCTTCTGTTTCATTAAGACTGTCTCTGTTTTTAATTGCAGTAATTTCATGATATATACCTATTACAATATTATTACTTTCTTCCCATGAAAGGTCATTAATAGCATTAAATTTTTCTATATTATCCTTCTTAACTTCTTCTATTCTTTTTTTAGAATCCTCTGGTGGATTAAGAGATATTATCCAAGACATAATCAAAGCGGAAATCAAAAATATTGCCAAATATTGTATCACTCTAATTCTAAAAAAATCTTCAATAAATTCTATTATCTTTTGTATTATAATGTTGTCTCTCATATTACATCACCTCAATCCCCTGGGAAATCCATTACTCTATAAAAAGTTGAAAAACTTACAGCTGAGTTTTCTTGTACATTACCATTAACTTCCCATAAATAATTTCCAACATTAAGTCGCGATATCATAACTCTTCCATTTACATATGTTCCATCATCATAATCAGGAACACTTCCTGTTCCTGCGTGTATGAATAAAGGTGTTCCATCAGTGTCTTTTCCTATACACATACCAATATGTAACCCACTCTTAGTCCCTATATCTCCGGGTTTTAATTGATCAACTGTAATCGGTGTAGACGCTGCTGCTTGACTAGAGACAACTCCAGTAGTAAATCCTGCAGGCAGTGCATTTCTTTGATTATCTGGTAACTGATTATATATCCATCCTACATAACCACTACAATCTATTCCATATGGCCTCATTGCTCCTACTGGCGTAACAGTACTACCTCCTGCCTGTATAGGCTGTTGTGTTAACCATGTAGGATCAAAGTTTCGTTCCGTAAAGTAATAACCGCCATGATTACCACCCCAAAAATATGGTACTGGTTGACCTCCTGTCTCACTTGTATTTATATCCAAAAGCGCTTTTGCCACTTTCACTAAATCATCCCTTGTAAATTCAGTTTTACTAGAAAGTTCTGTTGGATATCCACCAAAAAAAACATTATCTATATCTGTAGTAAATGCATCAACTTTTCTTATAGCAGAATACCACCTTGCCAAGTCATCTCCATATTCAAATGCATTATATCCTGGACCTATTCCATAACCATTATACCTTACAAATACATTTCGTATAGTTGATCCTCCTGAATCGTTTTTAGCTATTCCTACTTTACTTTTTAATATAATCGTTCCACAGTCTATTGAATATTCAGCATCTGTAAGTAATCGTGCTTCATCAAATCCTGAATTTGTACATTGCATAAGCCCAAATCCCCCGTCATAAGAATGAGCATCTAACTTTCCGTTAGTTTCTTTTATTATTATTAGTTTTATCATAAGAGGATCTATCTCATGCTCCTTTGCTGCTTTCATTATAGATTCATCATAATTATAATTTGTATCAAAATCTATTAACCTTTGCCATGTCAGTGGGTTTAACACAGCGCCTGGTTGCATGGCACTAAGCACATCAACCAATGGATTTCCATCATCAACCATCTTTTTAAAATTAGGTAAATCTCCAGAAAATCCTCCCCCAGATCCTCCGCCATTATTTTCGCTTCCACTAGTGCTATCGCTATCATCCTTCAGATTCATCATCTGGTTTAGTGCTATCTCCCCTCCAGGTTGAAAAATCATGCGTTGTCTTGTTAAATTACTCCTTGCAACTTCTTTCTGCTTTTCAGTAAAATTTTCTTCTATAAGATCAATTCGTTTGAGCATATTGTTAAAGCCAACAGAATTTTTCGCTATTTCATCTATTCCATCTGCGTGAGAAACTATCATATTAATAAAAATCAAGCCTATTACAATACCTACAATTTTCAATCTTTTTATCATAGACGTCAGTCCTTCCAATGATTATTTTAGTTTGTCCATATACGTGCCACACTCTATAATCACTTGTTATTGCCTCTAAATTATCATTTCGATTTTGATCCGTTCATCACAGTCCATGGTTTATTGTATATATTATGATATATCAGCTCAGCATCAATTGCATCTCCACTACCTGCAGGTTCCAGTTCAGGAGGTTCTCCCTCGTAATTATATGCCTCCCAATGTTTATCTATATGCTCTACATATGACTTTGTTTTATCTAAATCTTCCTCCACTACTGGCATTGGATTAATAACACTTTCAGAATATGTGTTTACTTTTGAATAAAAAATATTACTTGTCTTATCGGCCTTAAGGCTTGGCAGCGTTCTACTTACTTGTCTATTAACCCTAAGAATATTATTAGCAACCACAGCATCCGGTTGAGAATTCATTTCTTCATAACATTTATACTCTAATCTAATAGTCTCTGTTATATTTACTACATCGCCTTTTGACTTTAATTCTTCATCACTAACAATTATATTATGGTATTTAACTTCCTTATCTCGTAGTATTTGATATCCATCCGACCAAGAATCGTATGCATAAAGTTCTTCGCTTGAATTATCCATATGTAATTTATGTGTTACATAATAATCTAAAACATTAAAGGCTTCACTTATCTCGTGATTCCTCGCGTTATATGCTACCAGAGCCATTGGAATAAATTCTTCTTTCATATATACAAGCGGTGACTTTTCAAAAGCTTTCATTGTTTTTATTATATTACTTAACCAACTATCAAGATCATTCATATCGCTTAATTTATCTTTTATCTCTTCTTCGTTTATTTCTATATACCCGGCTGGAAAATCTGTATTGTCAGTCTTGTATTCTCCATTAAACATCTCTCGAGGAATAATAGGAGCACAAGGTCCATCTTTTATATCAAAATCTTCATACTCGTCTCCATATTTTGCCATTATTCCTACTTTTGTATCATTTTCTTTTACTAATGCGCTCATATTACTTGGATATACATATTTAAAATATGGTGTTGATGTAGAAAGTACATCATTTAAAACATTATACTCGTCCAATTCTTTCTTTAAATTTACTGTCTCTGGTATTCCTGATTTTCCCCCAGCTAGAAGCTTTATCTCATCTTCTTTTTTAGCCTTTTCAGCCAAAACTGATCCAATATAATGCCAACTTAACCTATTTTTATACTCTATTTCTTGAAGATCTAAAAGAGTATCTGTATAGCTTCTTGATATTGACTTTTTATAAGATCCTTTCTTAATCATATCTTGAACATCTGCGTCATTATATTTTAGGTCATTGTCTGTAGTAGCAGTATTTAACGGATATCCCGTCATTTCATAAACTAATCTCACTACTTCATTAAAGATTAAAAATCTATTAATAAGAGAACGTCTCATATATACCTCTAGAGGATCTCCATCAGCATTTGCTAAATATACCATGTTTTCATTTTCATCTGTACTTATAAATTTATCGTTATATGTACCAAAATATGCCTCATCGCATTTTTGCATTAACTTAAAATACTTTTCATATTTAGTCATAACATTATTATACAACATGTCAAATTGTTTCTTTAATATTTGCTTTTTGACGCTGGGATCTGTTACAGCTACATGTGTTCCTTTAAACAAATTATTCTTCTTTAACACTATATCTTCTTTGCTAAAAGTTTTCTTGTATTCGTCGTAAATATCTGACGAGCTAAGATCATGAAAAGTATATATCTTCTTTTTAACATTTCCATTCATATCCCTAATTATATAGCCATTTCCAGCTACATTTTCTTTCCTGTATATGTTACTATACATATCAAAAATTTTTTTCTCTGTTGCATTTGTTATCGGCTCCCATTTTGGATAGGACCACGCATACGATTCTCTTTCAAATTTAAGAAAGAAAGGTATTTCATCTATTGTATTCGCTAAAATACCTTGTTCACGTAATGCATCTGTCAAATTATCTTTTATCTTCTTTGTTGCAACATCATCTGTATCACCTTCCATAGCACCTCTATACATTATAAACAAATCTGCATATTTCTCCATGGTCTTAGGGGTCATCTTATTCTCTGCTTTTTGTACTATGTCAATTTCCTCAATAAGGTAAGGTTCCTCACTAAAATCCATATATAATTTCTCTATGTTTTTAGTTGCAATATCAGCACTAGCACTGGGCACTTGAATAACAAGTACAAGAAATACAAAAATTACCAACACTGCTACAGCTGGCCATCCTGCTGCTAATAACCATTTAATTAGTTGTTTCCTAACTAATCCTTTTATTTTGTCCTTACCAAATTTTTTTCCTTTATTAAAAACTCCACTTGCTCTCTTTAAAAGGGAACCGTTTCCTTTCTTTTTTCTTTCTTCTTCCCCACTGTCGATTCCACTTGACATACTTATCCACCTACCTTTTTAATAACGATAACTAGAAGAACCACTGGTTCTTCTAGTTTGTTAATTAAATGTTATACGAGCCTCTACTATTTAGTTCTCTTTGCTTATTTAAAATTGTTTCTGTTATCTTTGAATTTATTAGTTTTTCTGTATCCATTACTATGTCTGGATTATTCTTACGAATCTTTTCAATTTCTTTAGATAGTTTGTTTCTCTTTTCTCCATCTAGTTCCTTCATAAATTGTACCTTTTTTTCCTTAAGTGCTTGTCCTGCCTTAACAGCATCTGTATTATTTAAATCTGCTTTCTTACTGTTTATCTGACTATCATAATCCTTCATTCTTGCACTTTCTTTAAAATTTTGACCATCAACTTCTGCTCCGTGACCCTTCATTTCTTTAATATATGCCTCTTTTTGATTTTGCGCTTCTCTTATTTCTGTTGCATATTTATTATAATCTGTATTTGCCATTTCTTCCAACTTAGTATTTCTAGAGGCTACATTACCTTCTCCATCTAGTTTTTCTATCTCTGCCCTTCTAGTTCCGCCAATATTCGTAGATTGTAACCCTTCATTGAGCTCATCATGAACTTGAGTTCCTACTCCAAACTGCTGAGGTGTAATTCCACTTGCTATAGACTGACTAATAGTTGGGTTGCCAGTTCTTGGGTTTCTCGTTGTTGATGGTGGCACTATTAAAGGTGAAGTTGTATTCGTCCCGCCTCCGCTTGATCCACCACCTCCACCAGTTGGTCCTGGTGACATTAATCCTATTATATTATTTAGTTTTCTTTGAGTTACGCTATTAGCTCCAGAGTTAAATGCAGCTCTTGTTCCTGTTCTTGGATCTATCTCTTTAAATCTTCCTGCTCTTTTAGCTGTATCCTCAAATACTTTTACATCTTTTACCCCTGCCATATTAAGTGCCCTTACACTTTCTTCCTCTACGCTTCGTCCTGTTGCTTCTGATACCGTTACAAGGTTTGCATTTTCCTGTAGTGTATTCTTATAACTTTCTTTCTGAGTTTTAGCATACTCCCCTCTTAAACCCGGTGAAAAACCAGCATCTTTAGCCTTTGCACCATGTAAGACTCTATTTGCACCTCTAATATTTGAAAGTGAATTTAACGCAAAATTCTTCCCGTCTAAATTAAATTTAGTATTTGCATTGTCAAGTGCAGCATTGGAAAGTCCCTTTGCTCCACCTTCTACCTTTGACATTGTAGACTTTGTAAGTCCCTCTGCAATACCCTCTTCATTAATACCTGAAAGTGATGCGAGGTATCCACCTTGTAATCCTTCTTTAAGAGCTTTAGCAAGTTTTATAACCATTGTCATCCATACTAAATATATTAACCAGTGACTATTTGATGTAATATTTCCGAGTCCTATAGTAGCAATGAAGAAAACTATAGCATATATAAACTGGGTAGATGCATTTGTTACTACCTCACCCCACCATATTTGTAAAAGCTTATGCTTAGAAGTTAATGCCCATGCAAAGGCTACTAAAGGAGTTACAATGTACATAACAGTAAGAGTAACCTCTCTTACTATGAATATAAATGTTATGGTTACTTCTATATACATAAGCCAGAGTCCACCAATTAAATTTCCTATGGCATTTCCTGTGTCAAAATTTTCTGTTATACTATAACTATACTTAAAAGGTATCAACATTGTCATCATATTAAAAAACATTAATATCGCTTGAAAAATATATGGTCCTATAACAACAAATAAAACTGCTATAAAAAATCTTCTTATGTCGTCCTTTATCTGAGAAACTTGCCCATAGTTATTTGCATAAACTATATACATAAATCCAGATTTTAAAACAGCTATAACCATTATAGGAAGACATATAGAAGCAATTAAAACATACGCCGCAGTATATAGTCCCATTTTCACATTGCCATCGCTATTAAATGGGGATATATAAACATTATCAGTAACATCTAACGTGCCGCCTATATCTCTAAGTGTTATTAATTGTTCTATAGAATTATATCCAGGAATCAAATGTAAAAATCCTCTTACTCCATCCACTATAAATGTAACAAGACCATTAAACAAATACGCAATAGCTGAAATAATACCGTCTGGTTTAGCATCCTCTAGCGGTTCAGGTGTATATTCTGTGCTTGAAATTTCTTGCAAGGAACCCTGCATTACATTAAAAGCAATTGTAACTATTCCCACCGCAAAAGTCACTACAATAACACCAATAAGAATATTTTTAAAGCTTTGCATTAACTCTATACGCTCTTTTGGATTTTCCCTTGTAGCATTTCCTATTGCTTTAAAACCTGTAATAATAACCGCAATAAAAACCAAAAATCCCAAAGCTGGAAAAGCCATCGATTTTATCCATCCTACTAGCTTATCCATATTAGCTTTATAGGTACCACTTCTATCTAGTCCCCATGGATTTATTGTATTTCCAGTTATTACTGCTTCTTCTGTTATTTCTTCTTGTTCTTCCAAAGTTGCTAATGTCTCTTCTTTAAATAACCCCACAGGAGTTAAATGTGCAGTATTACCCGCAGAGGCGCAAAACGCTCTGTCCGCTATATCTAAATCTACTAGGAATTCATTACTTATACCGCCTCTGAAATAATTTGCATATCCTATTACAGGAGGATCCTTATAATAAAGATCATGCAAAAGTGTATTTTCATCTAAGATTGAAGTCCCTGCCGTATCATCCACTAATGCATCGATAGCAGCTTCACTATCCATTACTTCATCATCCGATAGATCATCATCATCATAGACAGTACCTCCATATAAATCACTACGATAGAGTAGCTTAATAATTTTTTTAGTAACTGCTCTGTTTTTACTTGTATATTCAGAAAATTCTGTACCTGAATCTAGTGATGTCTTTACCAAAGTATCATACAAGGAATCACTAACTAGATACGTTGATGCATCAGTATTACTATAAAAAAAAGTTCTTGAGCTATTACTATCTTCAGGGATAGCATAGTACCCATAATTAAGTTCATATTCTCCTGGGCTATCATCCTCAGGAGTCCCTGAAAGCATATCTAAATCCATATAGACAGTGTAAAATGTAGTAATTGCCAGTTCAACATCACCCGCATATACGCGACTAAATCCTAACACATTAATCATTAATAACACAAGTATTACGACCGACCCTATTCTCTTTATTTTATCCATATCTTTTCACCACCATCTTTCAAATTAAATTACATTCTTTTTACATTATTATACATTGTTTTTGCTAATTTGTCAAGATTTGGCAAAATATTATGTTATTACATAATCCCATTCGAAATCGAATGGAACCATTCTCATTACTACTAAATCCGTATCTGTCATGAGCAGACCTTCTCCTTGACTAAATGAGGATATCATTTCTTTGCACGACTCAGATAATGACAAATACGCCGCAACTTCTCTTGCTACATTTGGGTCTTGTTTCATTATAAATTTCGTCGCACATTGGTTTATAATTGCTTTCCCTGATTCTGATGATAAAAATTCATTCATTTGTTGAGATGCTATAAGAAGAGATATTCTATATTTACGACCACGTCTTGCTATTGATTCTAGGAATACAGCTGCCTGAGGATATTTTGCAAACAACCAACCTTCATCTACTATAACACGTTTATGTATTCCTTTAAACTTCCAGTTAGAAAATTTACCCCAAATCCATGACATTACATTTACAACCGCAAAGAATTTCATAAACTCGTCTGTCAAATGTTTTAGGTTTATACCTATTAATCTTTTACTTAAATCTATTTTGGTTTGTCCGTCAAACATTGATAATGACCTTCCATCAACCAATATTTTCATCATTTCTGATAACCCAAAAGTTGCCTCATTTTTAGAAAGCTCTTCTCTTAAATCAGAAAGAGTTGGCATATCTTTCTTTATTCTTCCTGTAAAAAATTTACCATCAACTTCTTCTGTTACTTCTCTATATAAAGATTCTGGATCTCTTGTTATACCCTTATTTGCATATAAAATATTTATTGCTTCTTCCACAGCTGATATTTCTTGTCCGCGTAGAGGTTGTTCTCTAAACTTTTGACAGAACATAGAGAGTAGCTCTCTTATTTCTGACAACTTACTATATATATCTACTACTTGTCCTTTTTCATCTTCTTCTACCTCTAACTCAAATGGATTTATTCCTGAAAACTGCCCTGATTTTATCTCAAAATACTGTCCGCCCAGGAACTTTATAAGCTTTTCATATTCATTTTCTGGGTCAAGTATGATAATCCATTCTCCTGTTGCTGCAGCACGAGATGCAATTGTTTTCATGGTAACAGACTTTCCTGCTCCAGCCATACCAAATATAGCCATCATCGGGTTGGTTAGTAGTGGTGGCCCTATAAAACTATCAAAAAATACAGGTGAATTCGTATAAAGGTTGTTACCCAAATAGATCCCACCCGGATGAGACATTTCTGTATTACCAATAGGTACTAAACTCGCAACTACACCTATTACCGCATTTCTCATGTTGCCCATGTATTTTATATTTCTATATGGAAGTGATGTTATGTAAGCTTTTGCTTGGTCATACACGCATACTCTTGGCCTCATACCTTTTCTAGCACAAATGTCTTCCAACCATTCACCTTTCTGATCTAACTCCTCTAGTGTTTTCCCCCACACTGTAATCATAATTTGAACATAGCTCATCCTGTCTCTATTTGTTTGAACTAATTCTCTCATATTATCTAGGTCCGCTACTGCTTGTTGTGTACCATAATCTATCATGTGTCCTCTTTTTTGTTGCATATACATATTAGACTGATAAGAAACCAATTTACTTGTTAATTTCCTAACAACTTGCGCGTCAGGTATGTTTTCTACATATGAGCTTATACTTATATTGTCTATTTCAAACAAATCGTTCAAAATACCAATATGCATCTTTCTTGGATATTTATCTATAACATAAAGTCTAGCATATTTACCTGGTCCTGCGTATATATGGTCTTTATTTTCCTCAAATACATCTGGCAAAAACAAATCTATTAAATCATGTCTAGCCATAAACTTTCTTTCATCCTCTTGTGCATTTTCTTGTGTTTTGGTTACCTTCTTATCAATATTCATAAGTTACACCCCCGTTTAAATAGTTGCGTGCTTCGAGTTACATAGTATAGTTACTACTTCACTGATGCATGTTTACTCTCTTCCTAATGCACTATATGTTTTTATAATCCTTTGTCCATTATATACCTGTTTATATCTATATTCTCCATGTTTATCTATGTCTTGTCTCCCACACTATATGCACTCAACACATCATGTTCTAACATATGTTCTATCGAAATATTTGAACCTTTGTTCAAAACATTTGCAAATAATTGTGCTATCTTTTCTTTTTCTAATACATTAACTCTCATTTTTGCCATTGTAAGTGCTCCCACAACTGTTTCTACTCTATTTCTAAGTTCTGAAATCGATCTTTTTTTATCATAAACACCGTCTATACCTACTATACAATAGCTTTTTCTAACATACACATCTCTTGAATTCTCTAGTTCAAGAAGTCTATCATATAATAAATTAGCATACTCTTTTAGTTTTGAATCTATTGCTTCATCACTGTCTTTCGTTACAGCAAGTGCTTTTTCAGCCGAAGCTTTCGTATCTACCTTTGTAGCAGTAGTAAAAAACTGAATAGGAAAATTAAGAGAAAGCCCCAAGTCAAGTAGTGCATTCTCAAAAACACCTTTTTCATCTTCATTTAGAAGTGCAAAGTCAGGTGAAGATATGGAAAGAATAATTCTAAGGCTGTTGTTTCTTTTTAATTTTATGATAGAATTTTCGATATCATCTATTTCTAGATATTCTTGAAGTTTACTTCTCTCTACTTCTTCTTTTTGTATATTTCTTACCTTCCCACCACCATTAGGATTTAAATCAAACTTACCTATACTAATGTTAACACCTGCACCTGTTTGCTTTGTATAAACTATATAAAACCCTATTGCTGTAGCTACCGATGCAAAAATCATAATCATTGTTATAATATCACTAATACTCATAGAAATGCCCCCTTGAAAGTTATAATTTATATTAAATTATATACTAGACCTTATCGTTATACATTATCACCTTTTTCCTATATTTAAACTTTATCATCTTAAAAACATACTGATCAGCATTCATAGAGTCCATTGACCCAAACGCCATAAATCCTGCAATAACAATAGTTACAAAAAGAACTAAAATCTTTATAATCATTGCCAACGCATTAACATGTGTAATATAACTCATATCTGCCACAAATTCTACTACTAATACTGTCAGTGGAATTGCAAGCCACCCTGCTTGTCTAAGAGACAAATACCCACCTATAAGCTTATCCTCTTCATTTATATCAAAAGGTACTCCAAACATTCTCATATAAACACACCCCCATTTATTACATGATATACACAATTCACAATACTACTATGTAAAATTTTTTCCTTATATCCATGTTCACCTTTTTTATAGCAAATATAGCAACAATGCTTATTTATATTTTACAACATTTCTCTTACAAATTCAATACAAAAACACAAAATAACAAAAAAAGATTAGGCTTAATACCTAATCTTAAAATTAATTAATATTTCTGGAAATTATATTATAAAGTTTCCTGCTTGTATTTCCGTGTTATATGGTGTTGTTGTATTCTTTAAAGTACTATCATCAGCTGGTTTTATTAATACTCCAGCAATTGTTAAAGCCGCACCTATAACAAAAGCTCCCACTGCCAGCCATAATAAAGACTCCATTGATTTTGATCTTTCATCTGCTTTGTCTTTATTTTTAAGAATACTAAATCCTACCATTAAAACAGCTATAAATATTAAAAACGATCCTATTGGTGTTGCAAAAGTGTTTATAGTAGTTATAATAGTCGAGAGAGTAGTACTTAATTCTACTCCTGTTACAGGACCATCTGCCAAAACTACACTAGATGATAATCCCATTATCCCTAAAGACATTAAAGATAATTTTGCTAATATTTTTTTCATGTTTTCATCCCCTTTCAAGTTAAATGTAATATTGACTATATTACATTTTTGTTTCATATGTATATTATAATACTTTATTTGACATTTGTCAATATTTTGCATTTAAAATGTTGTTATTTATTATATTATGACATTTTAACTGTTCCATTCCATATCATACCCGCTATTACTACTGCACTTCCTATTATAAAAGCTCCTACAGCAAGCCATAAAAACGAATGAAGTACCTCTTTTCTTTTATCCGCATCTTTTCTATGCTTTATCATGTCAAAACCCGCTACCACAACTGCAAGAAAAATTAAAAATGCTCCTATTTGATATGCAAGTGGCATTATTTTACTTATAAGATTTGATATAAAATCCCCTACTTCTTCCGAAGATTCTGTAGTAACTATTACTGATTCTGCCCTCGCTAAAAGTGTTGTGCTAGCAAGTAAAAAAAGAACATTAACGCTTATCATTAATTTTTTCAACATATGTATTCCTCCCCTTAATTAATTCACAAATGCAAAAAATGCACAGTGCGAACAGTAAAAACTGTTCATTTTATGGTGCTATTTTCTCTACTTCTTATAATTATATTATACTATATTGCAATCTAATCATGATTATAGTATAATATTTTAAAAAAATCAATACTTTTTGAAATATTTAAACATTTTGTAATAATTTAGAATTGAATAATATCAAAGAAAAAAAGCTCTTCACAATGACAAGATGAGAAAATGGAGGTACATAATGAATGAATTAGAATTTTTATTAAAATCAAGTGCCGAACAATTTAATATTTTTTTAACACCTGAACAGGTTCATAAATTCATAATGTATAAAAATATGCTACTAGAAACCAATAAAAAATTCAATCTCACTGCTATTACAGATGAAAAAGATATAATTCTTAAACATTTTATTGATTGTATGTCACTAGTAAGTTTTTTTGATTTTAATGCAATAAAAAACATGATAGATATAGGCTCTGGAGCCGGTTTTCCTGCAATTCCACTTAAAATTTTACTGCCTGATTTACCTATAACTATTGTTGATTCATTAAATAAACGTATTAATTTTTTGAAGGATATTTGTCGTGAGCTTTCACTTGAAAATGTAGAATGTCTGCATGCACGCGCTGAAGTTTTGGGACAAAATAAAGAATATAGAGAACAATTTGATATGTGTACATCTCGTGCAGTAGCATATTTGCCCGTTTTATCCGAGTTTTGTATCCCTTTTGTATGTAAAAACGGATATTTTCTAGCTATGAAAGGCCCTTCAAATATTAACGAAGAGATAGAGGCTACTCTCCCTATCATAAGCGAGCTAGGAGGAGCTTATGAAAAAACAGAAACTTACGTCGTTCCTACTACTAATATAAGTCACAATATTGTATTTATAAAAAAAATCAAAGATACACCTCAAAAGTTCCCTAGAACTATATCAAAAATAAAAAAATAACTTCGCTTGTTTAAATTTTTCTTTTATGTTATAATATAGCAAAATCTATGTACTTTGCATACTGGAACGGAGTGATAAAATGAGTCGTATAATTTCTATAACTAATCAAAAAGGTGGAGTTGGTAAAACGACTACCTCTGTTAACTTGTCTGCATGTCTAGCAGAAGCTGGAAAAAAGGTACTTATAGTAGACCTTGATCCACAAGGCAATACAAGTACTGGACTTGGCATTGACAAATCAAAACTAAAACGCACTATATATAATGTATTATTAAGTGAAATAAGCTTAGATAAAATACTCTTAAAAACAAAACAAAAAAATCTTACTATTGCCCCTGCAAATATGGACTTATCAGGTTCTGAAATAGAATTCATAGGTATTGAAAATCGTGAATACTTACTTAAACAAGTATTAGAAAAAGTAAGGGATGATTATGACTTCATAATAGTCGATTGTCCTCCATCTCTTAGTATGCTTACCTTAAATGCAATGACAGCATGCGATACAGTATTAGTTCCTATTCAATGTGAGTATTATGCTCTTGAAGGCCTTACACAGCTGATGCATACCATAAATTTAGTTAAAAAGCGTTTAAATCCTGAATTATATATAGAAGGTATGATTTTTACAATGTTTGATGCTCGTACAAACTTATCTCTACAAGTAGTAGAAGAAGTAAAACATCATTTAAAAGAAAATGTGTATAAAACAATTATACCAAGAAATGTACGGCTTGGTGAAGCTCCTAGTCACGGATTACCTATAAATTTATATGACCCTAATTCAAAAGGTACTGAGAGTTACAGATTACTAGCAGAAGAAGTTATTAGGAATAATGTTTAGTTACTAGACCTGATGGCTAGTAAAAGATTTTTAATGGAGGTAACTACTATGAAAAAAGGTCTAGGTAAGGGAATTGCTGCTTTAATAGAAAATAATATTGATATAGAAGCAAAAGAAGCTATTATTAATATTCCTGTTGATGATATAAAGCCAAATAAAAATCAACCCAGAAAGTCATTTGATGAAGACAAGCTAAATGAACTTGCTGATTCAATAAAAGAACATGGAGTTATTCAACCTATCATTGTTAAAAAAATGGCTTCTCACTATCAGATAGTGGCCGGAGAGCGTCGATATAGAGCATCTCAAATAGCAGGTCTTAAAGAGATACCATCTATCGTTAAAAATTATAACCCTAAAGAAACAATGCAAATAGCTTTAATCGAAAATATACAAAGAGAAAACCTCAATGCATTAGAAGAAGCAGAAGCTTACCAAAAACTTATAGAAACACTTGATATTACACAAGAGGAAATGGCCATAAAAATTGGCAAAAGTAGATCTGCAGTTGCAAATACCCTTAGACTTTTAAAATTAAGTGATAAAGTAAAAATGTATCTTCTAGAAAAAAACATCTCGAACGCCCATGCAAGAACTATTGTAAATATAGAAGATCATGATTTACAAGAAAAAGTTGCTGATATAATCATTGATAAAAGTTTAAGTGTTAGACAAACAGAAGAATATGTAAAAACTCTATTTGATAAAAATCCAAAAAATACTTCTAATAAAACAAAAACTTCTTCTATTTATAATGATGTAGAAGAAACCTTGAAAAATATTTTAGGTACAAAAATATCTATAAAAAAAGGTCAAACAAAAGGAAAAATAGAAATAGAATACTACAGTGATGATGATTTACAGAGAATTGTAGATATTATATCTAAGTAATAAATATTTTAATGAACCTCCCCGCAGCAAAGCTGCGGGGTATCTTTTTGTCATTGAGAGGAACGAAGCAATCTCTCTTTTGTCTTTTAAAGAACAGGATTGCTTCGTTCCTCTCAATGACAGGACTCACGCAACAGAGCTACGGGTAATTGACTCTGAGTGATTAAAGATTCTATGTTTTTTTGTTCCTCATGCGAAGAGAGGCTAATGGAAACACTTTTTTTTATAATATGCATACTTTATTATATTTCCAAAAAAAAACGATAAAAAATTTTTATCGTTTTTTTCTTGCTTATCCACAGATTTTTTGATATTATATAGTTAATATGTGGATAAAAATATTCATTTACAAACCAATATATATCTGTGTATAACACTGTTGATATTGTTTATAACTTTCAAAAACATCTTACTTATGCTATTTATAATGTTAATAATCTTATACACATTTTGTTAGTTTTTTATAGTTTATTTTTCCTTTTTCTTTTCTATACACCGTATTAACATTATTAACATGTTTTTTATCAACAATTTTTTAAAATAAACTGATTGATTATTTAAAAAAATTGTGTTAAAATGTAAAATATATCCGTACATGCCATGATGGCAATCGGGTGTTATTGTAAGACAGGAGGTCTTTTGATGCAAAATATGGATATATTACAAATATGGAATGAAGCCTTAGAAGTATTAAAAAATGAAGTTTCTGTAGTTAGTTATACTACATGGTTTAAAACACTTATTCCTATAGAGATCAAAAACAATACAATAATCCTTCAAACTTTTGAAACATTTGCACAAGGCATTATATCTCAAAGATATAGTTTACTTATACAAAACGCTATTCGTCAAGTAACTAATATGGATTTTGATGTAAAAATTACTGTTTTAGATCAAGTAAATAATACACAAAAGAGTGCAAACCAATCACCTGTTTTAACTAACGAAGTTAGCATAAAAAATAATTTGAATCCTAAATATACTTTTGAAACATTTGTAATAGGTGGAGGGAACAGAATGGCTTATACTGCATCTTTAGCAGTAGCAGAAACCCCATCAAAAGCTTATAATCCTCTTTTCTTATATGGAGGAGTTGGGCTTGGTAAAACCCACTTAATGCATTCTATAGGGCATTTTATATTAGCCCAAAATCCGAGTGCTCGTATATTATATATTTCTTCAGAGACATTCACTAATGAGCTTATTAATTCTATTCAGTTAAAAAATAATGAAGCTTTTAGAAATAAATATAGAAATATTGACGTATTATTAGTAGATGATATTCAATTCATAGCTGGAAAAACAGGTACTCAAGAAGAGTTTTTCCATACATTTAACACTTTACATGAAGCAAATAAACAAATTATTATATCAAGTGATAGACCTCCTAAAGAAATAGAAACATTAGAAGAAAGGCTTATATCAAGATTTGAATGGGGACTTATAGCTGATATACAAGCTCCTGATTTAGAAACAAGAATTGCTATCCTAAAGAAAAAAGTTGAAGGAGAAAAATATAATATTCCTGATGATGTTTTAGTATTTGTTGCAACTTCTATAAAATCTAATATTAGAGAGCTTGAAGGAGCAATTAATAGAATACTCGCTTTTTCCAAACTTCAAAACCTACCGATAGACTTAAATCTTGCAAAAGAATCTTTGAAAGATTTTATATCTGCAAGGCCTAAAAATATAACAATAGAATATATACAAGAAATAGTTGCATCATATTATAATTTAAAAATAGAAGATTTTAAATCTAAAAAGAGAAATAGAGCCATTTCATATCCTAGACAAATTGCTATGTACTTATCGAGAAGTCTAACAGACATGTCATTACCCAAAATTGGTGAAATGTTCGGAGGAAGAGACCACACTACTGTAATGCACGGTTACGATAAAATATATACAGAAATAAACAATAGTTTAGAAATTAAGAAAATTGTAGAATTGTTAGAAAATAGAATAAAAGGAAATTAAATACATTTAACTTTATTGATTTTTATACATTATTTGATATTTTTTATCTGATAACTTATGTATAATTTGTTTATTGTTTTCATATACTAAAAAGTTACTAACAATTGTTAAAATTATACCTCTAAAATTAAAAAGATATCAACACAGTTTTAAGACTCTATAATTGCTGCTGAATAAAGGTTTGAAGTACTTATATACATATCCACAGGCCCTACTATAACTACTGCTATAAAAAGAATATATATTATATAATTTTTTAAAAAAGGAGATGTCCACAACTATGATATTAACATGTACAAAAAATGATTTAATAGAAGGTCTTAATATTTCATCAAAAGCAATTTCTAATAGAACATCTATGCCTATACTCGAATGTTTATTTTTAGAGTGTAATAACAACGAATTTGTTTTAATGGGAAATGATTTAGAAATAGGTATTATAAGTAAAGTAAAAGCAAATATAAAAGAAAATGGAAAAATTGCAATCAATTCTAAAATTTTTTCAGAAATAATAAAGAAGTTGCCTGATAAAGAAATATACATAGAAGCAGACGACAAAAATGTTGTTATTATAAAATGCGATATGTCTGAATATAAAATAGCGGGTCAAAAAGGTGATGAGTATCCTAAACCAAATACTATAGAAAAAAACAATGGTTTTACTATATTTCAGAGTGAACTTAAAGACATGATAAGACAGACATTATTTTCTGTTGCAGTGGAAGAGTCAAAACCTATTTTAACAGGTGAATTAATTGAAATAAACGAAGGATTTATAAATATTGTTGCAATAGATGGATACAGAATTTCTTATAGAAAAAGTATGGTTGAATCAAAAGATAATATAAAAATTGTTGTTCCAGGTAAAACAATGAACGAAATAATTAAAATATTAAGTTCAGATTTAGAAAAGAAAGTAACTTTATATTTTGATAAAAACCATATTCTTTTTGATTTAGATGACAGCATTGTTATTTCTAGACTACTAGAAGGCGAATTTTTATCATATAAACCAATATTCACTGATAATTATAATACAAAAGTAAAAGTAAAAAGAATAGAATTTTTATCAGGGCTTGAAAGAGCATCACTAATATCAAGCATAACTAAAAAAGAGCCTGTTAAATTAGAAATAGAGGAAAATAAGATTATTATTAAATCTAATACAGTTTTAGGAAGTGCATATGAAGAAGTAGATATACAAAAAGAGGGAGAAGTATTAAAAATGGCATTCAATCCAAAATATTTGATTGATGCATTAAAAGTTATAGATGATGAATATATAAATATTCATTTCACATCAGCTTTAAGTCCATGTATAATAGTTCCATTAGACTCTGATGATTATAAATATTTAGTTTTACCAGTAAGAGCAAATGATTAAATAATAAAGTAAAAGGGACGGTTTTTTATTTTAAGAAACTGTCCTAGAAAGATAAAAATTTATTCTTATATAATAAAAAATATCATCCATTGGTTGGTATTTTTTATTATATAAGAATAAAAAAATATTGAAAAAAAATAATAAAAGAGTTATAATGAATGTATGTTTATAAAAAGTATAATAAAAATACGAAAAGAGGATAACTATGACGGAAATAAAAATAGATACAGAATATATAAAACTAGGACAGCTTTTGAAACTTGCAGGTGTTGCGACATCGGGTGTAGAAGCTAAATTAATGATACTAGAAGGTATTATAATAGTAAATGATGAAATAGCACTACAAAGAGGTAAAAAACTACGAGACGGGGATATAATTAAAGTACAGGAAGGGGAGTATAAAATAGTTAAAGGTTAAAGATAAAAATGAAAGTAAAAATTTACTGGTTATTAATATCTGAAAACTAATATCTATAAGCCTATGTATATAAATAATCTTAAATTAGAAAATTTTAGAAACTATAATTTATTAGACATAGATTTAGATAAAGGTCTAAATATTTTTATAGGAAACAATGCACAAGGAAAGACAAATTTACTAGAATCTATCTATATTTTAGCTATCGGTAAATCATATAAAGAACATAAAGATATGGAATTAATAAATTGGGATAAAGAAGATTTATATATAAAGACTATTTTAACTAAGAAATATAGAGAAGAACATATAAATATATATATAAATAAAAATAAAAAAAAGACAATATCTATTAATGAGTTATATATAAACAAACTTATAAAATTAATAGGAATAATTAATATAGTTATTTTTACTCCAGATGATTTGCTATTTTTTAAAAATGGACCGGATGTGAGAAGACAATACTTTGATGCTCAAATATCTCAAATAGATAGAGTATATTTTGAAAATATACAAAAATATTACAAAATTGTAAAACAAAGGAATAATATTCTTAAAAACAAAAATGTTTCACGTGAAACTTTATGTGTATGGGATCATCAACTGATGCAGTATGGGAAAGAAGTAATAAGGAAAAGAAGTGAGTATGTAAAAGAATTACAAAACATCATTTTTGAAATACATAAATCATTAACATCAAATAAAGAAGATATAGAGCTTATATATAATAATAATGTAAGCGAACAAGATTTTGAAAAGGAATTAGAAAACAGTTTAGAATTAGAAAAGAAATATGGATACACAATGGTAGGGCCTCATAAGGACGATTATAGTTTTAAAGTAAATAATAAGGATCTTAAAAGATATGGTTCACAGGGCCAGCAGAGAACAGCTATACTGTCGTTAAAGTTTGCAGAAATAGAATTAATAAAAAATATTACTGGTGAAAACCCTATATTACTTTTAGATGATGTTTTATCAGAGTTAGATAATCAAAGACAAAAACATTTAATAAAATACATACAAAAAGTGCAAACAATATTAACAACAACAGAGTTTGATGAAAACATAATGAAAGAGCTAAATATAGGTAAGATATTCAATATAAAAGAAGGTAAAATAGTGTAAAGGACTACATATCTCTTTCTCTAGGAGATGAACTCAAAAGCAAAGATAGGTGAATGGTATGTATAATAGAGAAGAAGAGTGTATAATACTAGATTCTAAAAAACTGACAACATATGACATAGATAATATAATTATTATGTTAGAACAGGGGGGAATAGTAGTTTTTCCTACTGATACGGTATATGGTATAGCTTGTAATGCTAGTAATATTGAAAGTGTAAAGAAACTCTACAATATAAAAAGAAGAGACTATGAAAAACCAATGATGGTTCTTGTTGGAAATATAGGTGATATATATAAGTATACAGATGTTTTAGGAGAAAATACAAAAAAACTAATTGAAAAATTTTGGCCAGGACCATTATCTTTGGTTTTAAATAAAAGTAAGGTAATACCCTATTATATTACTAATGGTTCAGAAAAGGTAGGAATAAGATGTACAAGCAACAGAGTAGCACAACTAATTCTTAATAAATGCAATTTTCCTGTTGTTGTAACAAGTGCAAACATCTCAAACTATGAAAATTGTTATAATATAGAACAGATAGTATCTCAATTTAAGCTGAATGTAGATATATATATAGACGGTGGACCTCTTGAAAGTAATAAACCATCCACAATTGTTGAAATAGATAAAGAAGAGGTAAAAATAATTAGAGAAGGTGTAATAAAAAAAGAAGAAGTATATAAGTGTTTATAAATATAACAATTATCATTATTAGTGTGTATAACTTATATTTTTAATCTCTAAGGGTTAATTTCCCGTCAGCTTGCTGCGGGGAGGTTCATTTTATAAAGGTGGTGCTATTAATGAATAAAGATAAAGAAGGAGAAAATAAAAATGTTGGAGAGGAAACAGTAAAAAAATATGTTAATATGTTAGATAGCACATTAGAAAGTAGAAATTCGAGAGAAAAGAATAAGTGGATCGATAAAACTAAAGATTATCTATTATCTCATTCATATATAATACAAAAATATATAGAAAATTTAGATGTTAAAGATAAGCATAAAGTAATTTTAAAACTTAAAAGATTTAAAGAAGAAGAAGTGTTAAGAAAAGAAGTAGAAAAAAAAGATTTTATAAAACTTATTTTTATAGTAGCATTAATATTTATGTTGATTATGGCAGTAGTTGGACTTACAAAAAAAGATGAAGTAATGGTTATATATTCGGTAATAACAATAGTAGCAATAACAATGTTGGTTATATCTTCAATTGACTATATGTATGATATATCTGGACTAAAAAGAGAAATAAAAAACATAGAAAATTGGTTAATTGAATTAGGAGAAGAAGAACATTTATTAAAAGAAAATAGTTATTTAAAACAGCAAGAGCAAGATAAAGAAGAGGATATAAATGAACTAAAAAGCGAAATTAAAAATTTAAAACAAAAGAATAAAAAATTAGAAGAAGATATGGAAGAAGTCACATTGAAATTAAGTAATTATATTTAAAATGTTTCACGTGAAACATTTTAAATATCCACAAATAAAAAGTAATGAATTCTCCCCGCAGTAGATCTGCGGGGTATCTATTTGTCATTGCGAGGTACGAAGCAATCTCTCTTTTAGCTTAAGTACAAGATTGTTTCGTACCTCCTCCTAGAGGACCCCTATGTCTAGGTTTGCACAATACACAAACCAAGTTTTAGGATGTTGCAATGACAGGACGCACGCAGCAGAGCTGCGGGGAATTGACCCTAAGAGATTAATTTTTAAAGGGATTAAATTTTAAAAAAATTTAATCCCTTTTATTTGCTATTGGAGTTAATTTATGGTATAATTATTAAGGAATAAGTTTAGAGAAAGGTTGTGAAAACATAAATGTCAAAAGGAGTTTACGATGCAAGTCAGATTCAAATTTTAGAAGGGCTTGAGGCTGTTAGAAAGAGGCCGGGTATGTATATAGGAAGTACTTCAAGTAGAGGGCTTCACCATTTAGTATACGAAATAATAGATAATGGAGTCGATGAGGCTTTAGCAGGAAGATGTGACAGTATAGAGTTAACGATACACGAAGATGATAGCATATCGGTTTTAGACAATGGACATGGTATACCCACAGGAATACATCCTACTAAGGGTATTACAGCTGTTGAGGTTGTATTTACTATCCTTCACGCAGGTGGAAAGTTTGGAGGAGAAGGATATAAAGTATCAGGAGGTCTACATGGTGTAGGAGCTTCTGTAGTAAATGCTTTATCTGAGTATTTAGAAGTAACAGTATATCAATTTGGTAAAATACATAAACAAAGGTTTGAAAGAGGAAAAACAGTGACACCTCTTGAAGTTATAGGGACAACTGATAAGACAGGAACTCTTGTACATTTCAAACCAGATTCGCAGATTTTTGAAGAATTGGTTTATGATTATGATATACTAGCAAAAAGAATACAAGAAATGGCGTTTTTAACAAAGAATCTAAAAATAAATATAAAAGACGAAAGAAATAAAAAAGAACAATTATTTCACTACGAAGGTGGAATAAAACAATTCGTTGAATTTTTAAATGATGAGAAGAAGATATTACATGAAAAAATATTCTATGCTGAAGGCGAAAAGAATGATATAAATGTAGAAATAGCATTTCAGTATAATGATTCATACTCAGAAACTTTGTATAGCTTTGTAAATAATATAAATACGCCAGAAGGTGGTACTCATCTAGCTGGCTTTAGAAATGCCTTTACAAAAGTCACTAATGATTATGCTAGGAAAAACAATATATTAAAAGAAAAAGATGAAAACATAACAGGCGACGATGTAAGAGAAGGATTAACTGCTATTATAAGTGTTAAAATCATAGATCCACAATTTGAAGGACAAACAAAACAAAAACTAGGAAATAAAGAAGCAAGACTTGCTGTTGATCAGATATTTACTGAGCATTTAACTTACTTTTTTGAAGAAAATCCAGCTATAGCCAAAGAAATATTAGAAAAATCTATAATGGCAGCTAGAGCCAGAGATGCTGCAAGAAAAGCTAGAGACTTGACTAGAAGAAAAACAGCACTAGAAGGGACAACCTTACCTGGTAAGCTTTCAGACTGTTCTGAAAAAGATCCAGCAAAATGCGAGTTATATCTAGTAGAAGGGGATTCAGCTGGTGGTTCAGCTAAAAATGCAAGAACAAGAGAAACACAAGCGATATTGCCTCTAAGAGGTAAAATACTAAACATAGAAAAAGCAGGACGACTAGACAAAGTACTAGAAAATGAAATTATAAAAATGATGATTTCGGCTTTTGGAACAAGTATAGGAAATGACTTTGATGTAACAAAACTAAGATATCACAAAATAATAATAATGACGGATGCCGACGTAGATGGTGCTCACATAAGAACCTTGTTATTAACTTTTATATATAGACATTTTAAGCCACTAATAGATCATGGGTATGTTTATATAGCACAACCACCTTTGTTTAAAGTAAAGAAAGGTAAAAAAGAACATTATTTATATACTGATAAAGAGTTAGAAAACTTATTAAATGAAATAGGAAGAGATAATATAGATTTACAAAGATTTAAAGGTCTTGGAGAAATGGATGCTGAGCAGCTTTGGGAAACAACAATGGACCCAGCTAGAAGAATCCTAATAAAAGTGCAAGTTGAAGATATAATAGCGACAGACGAAATATTTTCTATCCTTATGGGAGAAAAAGTAGAGTCAAGAAGGAAATTTATAGAAGAACACGCAAAATACGCAAAAAACATAGATGCATAATAGATAATAAATGTTTCACGTGAAACATTATAGTTAATGTTCTCCTTGTTAGAATTGAAGAGTATGTAAAGAACACCCCACCTAACCTCCTCTTCGCAAGGGAGGAACTAGAAAATCCACTCTGTAGAATAAGAGAGTATATAGAAAGTTCTCACCTGGGAAGAGGGAGAACTCGAAAGAAGAAGTTTAGAGAATGTAACGAATGGAGGTTTTTAAATGTCAGAAGATATAAATGCAGGCGATGAGAGCATGGATAAAATAATAACAATCGAAGTTGAAGATGAGATGAGAAAGTCATTTATCAGTTATGCTATGAGTGTAATAGTTTCAAGAGCTTTACCGGATGTAAGAGATGGTTTAAAGCCTGTACATAGAAGAATAATATATGCTATGCATCAAATAGGATTTTTCAGTAATAAATCTTATAAAAAATGTGCTATGACTGTCGGGGAAGTAATGGGTAAGTATCACCCACATGGAGACGCATCAATATATAATACACTAGTAAATCTAGCACAAGACTTTAGTACAAGATATATGCTTATAGATGGGCATGGTAACTTTGGATCTATGGATGGGGATAGTGCAGCATCTATGAGATATACGGAAGCAAGACTTAGTAAAATATCAGATGAATTACTAAAAGACATAGGTAAAGATACTGTTGATTTTAAACCTAACTATTCTGAAGATACAAAAGAACCTACAGTATTACCATCAAGAATTCCTAATTTGTTAATTAACGGAACGATGGGGATAGCAGTTGGTATGGCGACAAAGATACCTCCTCATAACTTAAGGGAAGTAGTCGATGCTGTAATAAGAATAATTGATAATCATATAGAAAATAATGCTGACACGGATATAGAAGAATTGATGGAAATAGTTACAGGCCCAGATTTTCCAACTGGTGCAATTATACTTGGTACAAAAGGTATAAAAGATGCATACAGAACAGGAAGAGGATCACTTGTAATTAGGTCAGTATGCGACATAGAAGAAGGTAAAAGTGGAAAACAAAGGATTGTAGTATCAGAAATACCATATCAAGTAAACAAAGCCAATTTGATTGAAAAGATAGCAGACCTAGTAAAAGATAAGAAGATAGAAGGCATATCAGATCTTAGAGATGAATCTGACAGAGAAAATAAAGTACGAATAGTTATAGAATTAAAAAGGGACGCAAACGCAAACATCGTTCTGAACACGCTGTATAAGCATACACAGCTTCAAGAGTCTTTTGGGGTGAATAGCCTCGCTCTTGTAAATAACGAGCCTAAGGTGCTAAATTTGAAGCAGATTTTAGACCACTATCTTGCACATCAAAAAGATGTAGAGACAAGAAGGATAAAATTCGACTTAGCAAAAGCAGAAGCAAGAAAACATATATTAGAAGGATTGATTATAGCACTTGATCATATAGATGAGGTTATCAAAGTAATAAGAGCATCTGATGATACTAATACAGCGAAGCTAAACTTAGCTGAAAGGTTTGGTCTTACTGAGATACAAGCACAAGCTATTGTAGACATGAGATTGAAAGCATTGACAGGTCTTGAAAGAGATAAATTAGATGCAGAGTTTGCTGAACTAGAAATATTAGTGAATGAATTAAAAGAAATATTGGGTGATGAAAATAAATTATATGAAGTTATAAAAAATGATCTTATAAGAATAAAAAATGAGTATGGAGATAACAGAAGAACAGAAATAACATATGATTCATCAGAAATAAACATAGAAGACATGATAAAAAGAGAAAATTGCGCTATAACAATGACACATCTTGGATATATAAAAAGACTTCCAGCTTCTACTTATAAAGCACAACATAGAGGTGGAAAAGGTATAAAAGGAATGAACACGAGAGAAGAAGATTTTATAGAAAGTATATTCATAGCGAGCAGTCATAGCTACCTGATGTTCTTCACAAATAAAGGTAATGTTTATAGACTAAAAGCATATGAAATACCAGAGTCAGCAAGAACTGCAAAAGGTACAAACATAGTAAATTTATTAGAATTAAATCCAGAAGAAAAAATAAGTGCAGTGATACCAATTGCAAATTATGAAGAAGGCATGTATCTAATGATGTCAACAAAACTGGGACTAGTAAAAAGGACAAGCATCATGGCATATCAAAATGTAAGAAAAGGTGGACTTATAGCTGTAAGCTTACAGGATAATGATGAGCTAATAAGAGTTTCTCTTACAGATGGAACAAGGGAAATATTTCTAGCTACTAAAAAGGGTATGGGAATAAGATTTAGAGAAGAAGATGTTAGAAATACAGGAAGAAACACCAGAGGTGTAAGGGGTATAAGACTTAAAACTGGAGACGAAGTCATAGACATGACAATACTCGAAGAAGGTAAAGAGCTACTCATGGTAACAGAAAACGGACTAGGTAAGAGATGTAATGTAGACAATTTCCACTTACAAAACAGAGGCGGAAAAGGAATAAAAACTCATAAGGTAACTGCAAAAACAGGAGTAATAGTAAATGCAAGAATCCTTTGTGACGAAGACGAACTTATGATAATTACATCAGAAGGTATAATAATAAGATTAAGAGCAAAAGATATTTCAAACATGGGTAGAGCAACACAAGGAGTAAAACTAATCAACCTCGACAAAGAAGTAAAAGTAGTAGCAGTAACTAGAGTGAGACTAGACCAAATAGATGACGAAGACATAAACATAGATGAATGCGGAGACCTATCAGAATTTGAATAAGAAAATAATATAGATGTTTAATATCTCAGGGTAGAATTGAAAATTGAAAATTAAAAACTATCCTCAGATCACCCCTCTTCCTATAACAAAGGTAGAGGGGAATAATTTAAATGATTAACAACTTACAACTAAAATGGAGTTGATAAAAATGTATTCGTTTAATAAAATAACAGGTCATGCCGATACTATAAAAAGCATAAAAAACTCCATAGCAGCAAATAAGATATCGCATGCCTATATATTTAATAGCGATGACTCTATCAGTAGGGAAATGGTTGTACAAACATTTGCAAAAACCTTAATGTGTGAAGCGTCGAGTGTTGATTCATGTAATGACTGCATATCATGCAAAACATTTGAACATCAAAACAATCCAGATGTTATTTATATAGATAGTGAGGATAAAAAAAGTATAGGAGTAGAGCAGATAAGGGAAAAATTAATTTTTGACATAAACATAAGACCTTATCAAAACAAATACAAAATATACATAATTAAAGAAGCTGACACCATGACAGAATCAGCACAAAATGCGATACTAAAAACGATTGAAGAACCCTGCGAATACGCAATTTTAATATTATCATCCACAGATTATAAAAAGTTTTTACCAACTATACTGTCGAGATGTATATTAATAGATCTAAAACCCATTAATATAGAGGATATGAACAAATATATTGTGGATAATTATAATAAGAAAATAGAAAATGTGGATATCTACTCTTCTTACTCAGAAGGAAACATATCAAAACTAGAAAACATAATAAACTCAAAAGAATTTACTGAATTTAGAAATGAATTAATAGAAACAACAAGAATGTTTTTAAACCTTAACATAGAAAACATAATAAAAATAAAAAAATTCTTTGAGCAAAATGAAAAAAAATATGAAGAAATACTAAATCTTCTATATATATGGTACAGAGATATAAATATCATAAAAAGCGAGATAAGTACAAAGCATTTAATAAATAAAGACAAAACAGAAGAGTTAAACCACCAAGCAACAGAACTCACATATGCATATCTAAACAGAATAATAGAAAACATACAATATATAAGGGAAAACATAAAAAGAAACCTAAATCCAAAACTAGCAACGCATGTAATGCTGCTAAATGTGAAGGGGTAAAAGGGATGATAATACTGATAAAATATATTGAATATAAAGGGATAGTGTAGTATTTAGTACTATAAATATTTTATACTACCTTTTCCACAACGGAGGTACAAATATGATTAAAGTAAATGGAGTACGGTTCAGGAAGAATGGCAAGATTCATTACTACAGTGATGATAATCCTAGGTTAAAGGTAGGTTATAATGTAATAGCTGAATCTGTAAGAGGGTTAGAGTTTGGTAAAATAGTCGTTGTAGGAAAAGAAGTCAATGAGGAAGAGTTAGAGCTTCCACTAAAAAGCATATTAAGATCGGCAGATAAAAACGACCTAAAGCAAAATATGATCAATAAAAAGAAAGAAAGAGAAGCACTAGTAATTTGCGAGAAAAAAGTACAAAAGCATTCATTAGAAATGAAACTAATAGATGTAAAGTATACATTTGACAACGCAAAGCTTATATTCTACTTTGTATCATCAGGTAGGGTGGATTTTAGAGAATTAGTAAAAGACCTAGCAGCAGTGTTTAAAACACGGATAGAGCTTAGGCAAATAGGGGTACGCGACGAGACAAAGATGCTCGGAGGAGTAGGAATGTGTGGCAGATGCTTATGTTGTTCTACTCACCTAAACAATTTTGAGTCTGTGTCTATCAACATGGCAAAAGAACAAAATTTATCTCTCAACCCAGTAAAAATATCAGGAATATGCGGAAGACTTATGTGCTGCCTAGCATATGAAAATGATTTATACGAAGAGGTAAATAAGAGAATACCAAACATCGGAAGTAAAGTAAAAACAGATGATAATAGAGAAGGCATTATAATAGGAAGAGATAGTATAAAAGAGTTAGTAAGAGTTTCTTTAACCAAAACCGCTACAGAAACGCATTCAGAAATAAGAGTATACACCCCAGAACAACTAGAAGTAGTAGGATGTGCAGGCAATTGTGCACATAAAAATCAATATGAATATGAAATGGAAGAAGTAGATGAAAAAGCACTAAAAGCACTAGAAGATAAAAAAGGCGCGGAAGAAAAACTAGACGAGTAAAAATAGCAAGACAGGACAAAATCCTGTCTTGTTTCTTAATATATAGATGAAGGAACTCTCCCACTAATTATAAATCCATCCCATGGAGGTGACACACATGAACAACATAATTTCTCCTGATGAGCGTATCGATGATTTGGAGATAAAAAACTATCACATAATCCAAAACAAAAAGATGTTCTGCTTTGGCGTAGATGCAGTATTACTTTCGGATTTCGCAAGAGTAAAAAAAGATGATACAGTCCTAGACATGTGTACAGGCAACGGTGTCATAGCAATGCTGCTAGAAGCAAAAACAGAAGCAAAGTACATTACAGGCATAGACATACTAGAAAAAAACATAGACATGGCAAACAGAAGTATAAAAATGAATGAACAAACAGATAAAGTATGTTTCATACAAGGAGATGTAAACGATAGTAGAGAAATATTTAAAGAAAAAGAATTTGACATCATAACATGTAACCCACCATACATGGAGAATAACAAAGGCCTCAAAAACGAAATAACCGAGAAAATAATTGCACGACACGAGGTCTTATGCACCCTAGAAGACATAATATCAAATGCAAGCAGTGTACTAACGCATAATGGGCGAATATACATGATACACAGACCCCATAGGCTGACAGACATAATACATATAATGAAGAAATATAAAATAGAACTAAAAAGACTAAGAAATGTATATCCTACTATAGATAAACCGCCAACAATGATTTTAGTAGAGGGAGTAAAGCATGCAAAACCATACTTAGTAATAGACCAACCTCTTATTATATATAATAAGGAAGGAAGTTACACTGAGGAGATTATGAGGATGTATGGGAAGTAGAGTAGAAGGTGATGGTGAAAAGTCCCCTGGGGTATTCATCGTTATAATATATACATAGATATAAAAGAAAGAAAATATTAGTTGAAGAAAACTAAAAAGTTTGATATAATTTTAATATACCAAGGATGTGAAAGGAAGGTAAAATAAGTGGCAGATCAAAAAGTAGTAGAAATAAGTCCAGATGAGTTGTGGAAGGCTATAATAGAAGATTTATTTGAAGAGTTTGTGGAATATTTTATGCCAGAGATGTATAATGAAATAAACTTCACAAAGAAATATGAATTTCTAGAACAAGAATTAGCAAGATTATTTACAGTATCAGAAATGGGAAAGAAAATAACGGATAAACTAGTAAAAGTGTATCTGAAAAATGGAGAAGAAAAATGGGTACTTATACATATAGAAGTACAGGGATATTATGATAAAGACTTTACAGAAAGAATGTTTAAGTATTTCTATAGAATATATGACAGACATAACAAAAGTATAAATACAATAGTAATATTTACAGATGAAGATAAAAATTACAAACCAGAAAAATATGAATATAAATTTTTTGATACAAAACTTACATATGAGTATAAGACATATAAGTTAATAGAACAAGAGGAAGATGACCTGGCACAAAATAAAAACATATTCGCTTTAGTGATGTTAGCAGGATTATATGCAATTAAAATAGAAGAAACAAAAATGCAAGCACATAGGTTTAAAATAAAGTTAATAAGATTATTGAAAGAAAGAAAATATGATAAAGAAAAAATGCAGTACATATTTCAATTTATAGAAGATATAATAAAACTAACAGGAGAAGAAAAGAGAATATATGAAGAAGAAAGAAAAAAAGAGCTAAAGGAGGTAGAAGAACCTATGGGAATAGTGCAACTTAAAGAAAAATATGCAGAAGAAAGAGGAAGACAAGAGGGAAGACAAGAAGGAAGACAAGAAGGTTTGCAAAAAGGTATTCAGAAAGGAATAGAAAAAATAGTAAGGAATATGATAAAAAATAAATGTACAGTAGAACAGATTGTAGTGTTTACAGGGCTAGGGGAAGACGAAGTGAATAAAATAGTAAATTCAGTAGAAGAAAACGAAGAAGAATAGATTATAAATTTTCGTCATTGAGAGAAGCGAGTAATATGAGTGGGAAGACACTAATGGAACATAGGTGTCTTCCCACTCATATTTGTATACTGACTAATGTGAGAAGTGTTGATGTTGTTCTAAAACAATAGTGTATTTACTTTTTTTCAAAAAAAAGGTAACAAAAAAACTCAACCCCCTAACCCCCATCCTTGGGTGACTAGCCGCAAGAACTCGTGCGTTTCGCATGCGCTGCACTTACTCAAACAGTTTGCGGATTAGGAAAAAAGATAATTTAATTTTGGATGGGGGTTGTTTACGGTCTGCCCTTTCCGTTTAAGAGTACTGAACGCCGGGACATACCTATGGAGGGGATATAACGGATGTGGGGTTGAAAACTTGTAGTCTTTTATCTTTCAAATAAATTAGCGAAGCACCTTACACTCAATCGTGCGTGTGACGCGGTAGCGGAGTA
>Ga0154497_143_pt1 | contig 59934 bp, 48 predicted proteins | sample RifGroD2_FD_115976 | JGI IMG/M metagenome (GOLD analysis project Ga0154497, IMG submission 115976) | Clostridiales bacterium GWD2_32_19 | reverse complement strand
TTTCGAGCGACTTACACATTATATCAGCTATACACCATTTTGTCAATAGGTATATTTTAGTTTATTAAGTTGCCTCATCAGATATGAATAACTTTTTCATTTATTCATCCTTCATTTAAAACAGCTTTCTCAACCGAGCGACTTTGCTATTATATCAGCTCTATACCCTTTTTGTCAATAGGTATATTTTAGCTTTTCAAGTTGCCTCATCAGACATGAATAACATTTACATTTATTCTTCTTCTTTTAAAACAGCTTTCTTAACTAAGCGACTTTGCTATTATATCAGCTCAACTATACTTTGTCAATAGAAAACCCCTAAGAACATAAAAAAATGTCGATTTATAGACATTTTTTTATGTTCTTACTATATAATATAAGATATACTAACTATCCACACATTTTATAATTTCTATGTATTTCTTGAGCATATTCAGTACTCTTTCTGTGGATAATCAGTATAAGTCTGTGGATGACCATCTTTACTGGTGTTGTTATCCACAGATTTGTTTTTATTTTGTTGATTGACATTTTCATTTAATTTTGAGTTCTTCAAGCTCCTGAGCGGAATCGAACCGCTGACCTATACCTTACCATGGTATTGCTCTACCTACTGAGCTACAGAAGCACTTATTTACTTGTTACTTCATTATTGTTCCCCTACTTTATCTCTACTAAGGACTAAGCGATTCACTCTAAATCTGAATTACACAGATTTCGGTTCTCTGCTTATACCTACCGAGCTACAGAAGTGCCTTTGAAAGTTTTGTTTTTATTCTTTGCACGCAATTATCTACTGATTTTACAGTAACATTTAGTTCTGTTGCTATTTCTATATATTTCGCACCTTTTAAATACATGTTTAATATCTTCTTCTCAAATTCACTTAGATTGTCTTTTATCTTTTCTTGTATGTTTTTTATATTTTCCTTAACTAATAGCAACTTTTCAGGATTTGATCCCTCTTTAACTAGGATATCAATTAGACTTATGTCCTCAGTATCTTCATCTGATTCTAATTTGTTCAATGATATGTAGTTATTTAAAAATTTATGTTTGTTTCTCGTTGCAGATTTTACAGCTGTTATCATTTGTCTATCGATACACATACTTGCAAATGTTTTAAACGAACTTTGCTTTTCTGTTTTATAATCTCTTATTGCCTTGTATAGACCTATCATCCCTTCTTGTATTATATCATCTGAGTCTGCTCCTACTAAGAAATATACTCTTGCTTTCTTTTTTACAAAATCTTTATATCTATCTATCAATTCATCCATTGCGTATTTTTCCTCATTGTATATCCATTCTAATATTTGTTCATCTGTAACTCTTTTATAGTCCATACAACACGCTCTCCATTCTTTAATATCCATTTATCCAAACCCCAATCCTCCTCTTATAAAGAGGAGGATTGATATTATCATGTTATTTACCTTCTAAAGTCCCCTATTAAGTATGTAAAACATATATGCAACTTCATTTCTTGTTATATAATTTCTTTTATCAGTAATACCCTTCGATATTACTCCTTTTTCATCCATCATAATTTGTGCAATGTCTTCCCATACAAAGTTTGAATATCCTTTATTTTTATATACTCGTTGTACTAGCCATTCCACTTCTTGATAAGTTATCTTGTTATTAGGTCTGAATGATCCATCGGGGTATCCAGTTATTATTCCTTCTACAACTGCAACATATACAGCTTTCCTTCCCCACATTCCTAACATATTAGCATCTGAAAAATATACTTGTACATTATCAGCTACCCCATAATTATACCAACCTAACATATTATAAAGCATTACTGCATATTCCGCTCTTGTTATTTTTTCATTTGGCCTAAATGATCCATCCTCGTATCCACTTACCCAACCACGCTTTACCATTAGATTTATTTCATCTTTTGCCCAATTATCATCTATATCTGATAATCCTTTATAGCTTTTATCTATAAGTACAACGTAATCTCCACCTTTAAATGTTCTTTCATCAATTTCACATTCTATTAAACTACCATTTATTTCGCTTGCATAATACATTAATCCAGTTTCTGTAATCTTGTACACTCCTACATTTTCTCCACCTATATATTTAAAGTTTAATGTACTAGGTTTATATACATTCATATATCCTTCTTCATTCTTTACTTGCACATTATACACATTTGATGCTTGAATATATCTGTTTTTTAAATCTTCAGTTGTTAACTTAGTGTTCTTTTTATCTATTCTTACATTGTTTTGTAAATATACTGCTCCTTCTTCAAATATTATACTTACAACTGAATCATCACTTGTTACTGTTGCTCCATCCATTGTAACCAAAGTATAACTTACATCTGAGCTATTATATGTACTTTCCATAACTTCCGTGTTAAAACCCTCTCTGTATGCAGTCTTGTAAGATTCTTGATACACGGATTTATATCCTGCTAAAAAACTCTTTCTGTAATCTTCAACTTCCTTATCTAGACTATATTTTTTAATTATCTGTTCATCTGACATGAGAGCCCTTTTATAATCATTTGATTTTCCTTCATAAAAATCTATTTTTCCTTGAGCTGTGCCATCTATAGCTCCCACTTGTTTTCCAGATTCATCGCCAGCGGAATTATCATCAGCTAAACTGATTGTTTTTTCTGTTGTTTCTCCATAATCTTCTTCATTTTCAATAGAAGATGCATATGTCACAGATATAGCCATGCAAAATATCAATAGAACTCCAATTATTCTTTTCATATTTAACCCTCCCTCTTTTGATTATTGATTTATATTAGATTCTAATACATTAACTTTTTCAATTTTCCTACTTCCTTCTGCATCCTCTTCCATGTATTCTATTGATATTTTAGGTCTCATATTGCTTTTTGATACTTCTGTTGTAGTTTTTATAAATGAACTAGTTGTTATATTAGGCGCTGTCGGTTCATTAACTATTGTTACATGTTTTAGTATTGGTGTAGGAGTCACTGAAAGTATTTTAAATTCATTTGCTCCTCTTGTGTAATGCTTAACAACTGCACATGAAATTCTTCCAACCCCTTCATCTGTTGCAAAATTAATTTTTGTATTGCTCCAATTTCCAACTACTCCTATATCTTTGTAGTATGAAAATATTTTGCTATCTTTTGAGTTTCCTATCAATACATGAGCCTTGACTCCATTTAAAGTATGATATACTGTTAATAATTTAATTTGATCAATATAAAAAGGAACTATGTCCATATTTCCACACTGTACTTGGTTCATAATATCGTCATTTTGAATTGTAAAATTTGCTGCTATAAATTTATACATATTCGCTGTTAACTTATCACTAGAAACTACACTGATATATATATCTGGCTCTATAGGAGGTCCTGTCATAGCTAAATCCCAAATTACTGATAATGATAAGTTAGCCGGCTTATACCCTAAGCTAAGTGTATTTCCTTTTTGAACTATATCTGGCACAGCATCTTTAGGATAGCATTCATATATCTTTACATCTGCATTATTAACTACACCTGTAGCCCGAGACGTTACAATAAATATACCATCCTTATTATTAAATCCATCATAGAAATATGCTCCTGAAAAATCCATTGTATATTCTGATGATTCCAAATCTACTGGGGCTGTATCTAAAGTCGTTATATACCTTGGTGCATAGACATTATCAACATCCACAACAAATATATCTATGCTTTCATTTGCCTTGTCTGTTATTGCTATATATATATTAGTGCTTGTATCACCCGGATTATATATAGCTTGGGCTTTTATTTGATTGTCTAAGGTTATTGAGTCCTTGTTGGAAAAGATATCCTTAAGTTTATATAAATCCAATATTGATATTGGTGTTATTAAATTTATTGATTTATTTGCATCTAATAGTGCATTCATTGAATATATATTTAATGTTTTACTCGTACTATCGTTTGCTACTATAAAAAAAGTTGACATACTATCGGTACTATTCGATACCCCTGTTATAGCAATCTGTCCTGATAAAATTTTGCTTGTGCCATCTGTTATATTCAAATCCTCAGTCGTATTATCTTTAGCAACTTCGAATTGTTCACTTATAGAGGGTATCATGTCATAAAACCTATAATTTATATCACTTGTTTTTGTTCTTTGTTTGAGTTCATAACTCGTTGTAGTTTGAGTATTTGTACCATTTACTTCATACACATAATCTATTTGGATATCTTTAGTTGCTAGATCTGGTAAATATTTGTTTCTTTCAGCAAACCCTGTAGGAGTACTTATATCACCTTTTGTTTTATAATAGTTTGCTACATCTTTTAGTAAAATCGTCAATCCGTGATTTGCACCCATATCTGATTTTACTTTATAAGCATCCTGCAATATAGATTGTTTATTGAGTCTAAGTCCCTGTGTGAAATATATTCCAGCTGCAGCCATTAGAACAAGTACAACAAGTATAATCATCATCATATTACCATTTTGGTCTTTAAGTTTCATAGCTACACCTCAATACAGTTCACAGTTGGAAGTTTTTCGTTTAGGCTAAATAATCTACCTATCTCCTCTTTATTATATTGACATATTCATAAATTGTTTTGGGTCTACAAACTGACCGTCTATGGTATATCCAAAATTCAAGTGTGGTACAGATAAATCTCCTGCCCCTCCTGTATAACCTATTACTTTTCCAATATTAACACTTTGACCTTTATATACTGTAACATTTCCTAGGTTTCCATAATAACTTATATTTCCTTCTTGGTGTTCTATCATTATACTATTACCATGTGTCCCAAGTTTACCAACGAAAATTACCTTTCCATTTTTTACTGATTTCACTTCTGTACCTGCTGAAGTCTTTAAGCTAATACTATGACTAAAATTAGATAGATTATCGTCTATAATGTTTTTCTTTTCATTATAATCCCGTAGTAATTCTGCGTCCACATCTAATGGATATAATCTTTCTATATTTGGTTGCTGGTTATTGTTATTTGATGGTGCCTCCTCGTTATATGGTAAATCAGGCGTTGTCACAGGATTATCGGTAGGTATTACTGGTTGTTGTTCGCTAGATGCAGTACTTCCAAAAGGATTATCACTTCTCATTACAATCTTTATTTCTTGAGTCTGTGTCGGTGTTTCTATATTTGGTACAACATCTTTAATATCTGTCTTTCTAGCAAGAGTGACTATTTCCAGATTATATGCAAGTACATTTCCATCAAGTTTTATGTTTATATCTTTTATATATATAAACTTTTTCTCGTTTATTCTATTTAATAAACCTATCATATTTATGTAATCACCCCTACACTCAAGTATAAAGGGTATTTGTTCTATTTCTCCCGGTACTATTCCATTTTCCTTTGCCTCTAGTCTTATTACTTCTATATTGGAGGTTACTTCTAATAAATACACTCTCGTACTAAATATGGCTGTTTTCCTGTCGTCTTGTGGATATTTTTCTGAATCCTCAGCCATTTTTTGACTCTCATCTTTTGCCTTTTGTATATCATCATTTTTCAATTTTATATCTTCTCTGCTTTTACTTATCTTTTTATTAATCGCTTTAATATCATTATTTATTATAATCTTTTCTTTTTCTATTATTTTAGGATAATTACTTTGAGTATTATATAAGAAATACATAGGTATCAATGCTACTATAAATATAAGCACACTAATTACTCCATTTATGCTATATTTATTTCTTATATAAAATTCCTTGATATCCATGTATTTCACCCCACTCCTCAATTACTTTTGACAACTTGTTTTATACCTTTTACTGTTTTCATCACCTACAACATTTGATGAAATATGCGAAAACAGCTTCATATCCTTTAATTTGTTTTCGAATATATCAAAATATTCTTTACTCTTCGCTTCTGTCTCTATTATTAAATTGCCGTTTTCAGTTTGTATTGATTGTATACCTACTTCCATGGGCGTTATCGTTCCTAACTTTTTAATAAAATCACCGTAGTTAAATCCATATGTTTTTGTAATAGTTTCATATTCTCTTTTCAGTTTTACCTTTGCATTATATTCTTGATCATTCTCTAAATTTTTATTTAATGTGCTAAAATCTCCACTAAGCTTTTGTTCTTCCGCCTTTAATAATATTAAAAGATTTTCATTTTCTTTGTTTTGTGCTAGTGGCTCAGAATATTTTATACTTGCATTAAACATAATCATTCCTATTCCTAGACATACAATTGCATAAATACCAGTAAGTATATACGCTATATACAATGGCTTTTGTGGTTTGAATTCTTTTGGTATCAAATTATATGCCATTCTTACCCGCACCACCTTTTTTATCTTTTATCCTCTTTTTCTCATGCTCTTCTTTTATAGCAAGACCTGCTGCTACCGCATATGAGCAGTTTGAAAGTTCATGTTCTTGTACATTCTCATTCATTATAATTTCTGCCGTTTCTTCTTTATCTCCAAAAACAAACCATCTCTCAATATCAAAATCCCTATAAAAAGTTTTACAGTATGTATCCATTCTTTCTATTTCTGATACTATTGAATCAGTATCGTACAATTCTTTATATAAGTACCTTAATCCTATAAGTTTAAAACCTTTATACATATAAATACCAATCATGTTCTTATCTTCTGTAAAAAAGTTTATTATTGCGACATCAATGTAACCATGAGGTATTAACCTTCTTAGTGCCTCGTACTCTGTGTCTATTGCAATAGTTGTCATGTTTTTAAAGGAATTGACTTTATTTATAAATCTTATCGCATCTTCTACTTTAATACATAAAATAGTTGCAAGCATCTTGTTATTATATAACTGTTTTTCATCTATTATCTCATATTCTATCTCATACTCATGCGTGTTTTTTTCTAAAGTACTTTCTATTTGACCCATTATCAGATTTTGTTTTGTCTTTGGGTTAAAAATTTTTTTAGTTATAGGAACTAATTGTTTCAGTGTAAATACTTCTACCAATTCTGTAGGCAAAGATATCACAACTCTATACTTAGTATTCTTATGTATATTTAATTGTTCAAAAATGTTATTCAAATAAAGAGCATAATCAGACTCATCTATTATTTGCTCTGAAGATATAGTTCTCCCTGTCAGTCTATTTTTATCATAGAAGACAACTGATATTGACTTTTTTAAAAATTGTATCCCTATAACATTCATGACCCATAACCTCACTTCTGTAACATCTATACCTCTGGATATATATAACTATACTCCCACTTTTTATCTAATATCTCAAATATATAACTAAAATCTATTGTTGATTTACTTGTTTTCCCAGTTAATGTTCCTTGTACTTCTATATATTTAACTTCCCTTATTGCATTTACACTAGCTAATGCATCTATATCTGCCACCAAATCATCAATCGTTGTGAAATTATTACCCACAGCGTCACTTGCGTTGTAAGTGAAGGTGTTTCCATCTACAACTACTTCTCCTATACCTGCTGCATAGGTTATTGTGCCTGAAGCTTTAGTTCCTATTGTTCCTCCTGAAAGTGTTGCTACAGATCTAGTAAAATAATCGCCTGTTACTCCCAATGTTATATCATTGCCCAATTCTCCCACAGTTGCTGATGTAACTGTTACATGAGATCCATCTTTTATAGCTTGGAAACCTGTACCTGATAATCCACTCAATATTTCTACTACTATTCCACTTTCATCTCTTGTTAATTTGTCTGACGCAAATGTGTATACAATTTCTGTTTCATTAGGTTGTGTAAATTTTAAATCAGATCCGCTATTTAATACCTCAGTTTGCGTTCCATATGTAATATCTTTTTTTATTAAATTCATGATTCTTGTTTTTTCATGTAAACCTTTCATCTTTTCTGAACCTTCAAAAAAATCTGTTGTCATTGTTGTATATAACCCTAATAATGATATCGACATAATGCTCATTATTATTAAACTTATTAAAAGTTCTAGCAATGTGAAACCCTTATTTGATTTGATTTTTGGTTTTATAAAAATCACCTTCCACACTTTGCTCAAGTTTTTCTAACTATTATAATCTGTTACTGGAATTGTTTCATATAAAACATATTGTTTACTTTCCCCAGCAACTTTCCATGTAACAGTTACTTTTACATAATTTTCAGATCTTAGTACATTTTTTGTAATTGTATAATCTCCAACTGTGTAAGCTACAACTTCATAGTCTCCAACTGGTGCTGATGCAAGTCCTATTAATTCGCTACTGATCTCTTTTTGTGCCATAACGACAGCTCTTTCAAGCCCTACATTTTCTGCTACTGTATATGCGTTGCCAGTTATTGACATAGTAATTGGTATCACAATTATTGCTAATACTACTGTAATGATCAATATTTCTACATAAGACATCTTCCATCACAACCTATCTTTATATAATATCTTCTAATGTAACTCTTCCATCTTTATAAATACTAAGATTCATAGTTAAAGCTCCAAATTTTATCACAACTATTACATCTTCCTCTGGAACCCCATTTACATCATATACAACTTCTTTCTCACTCTCTATACTAACTTGATTATCAAGTTCGATTACTTCCAGTATTTTCTCATCTGTCCATGTTTCAATTGGGTCACCCAATAAATCTAATGCAGGAACTTTTTCCATTAATATTAGTTTTATTTCTTTTTGCTCAAATCTAACTTTTGTCTTCTTTAGATTGACTCTTGCCGTGCTTTCTGCTACATTAAGAACCGATTTTACTTGTGTTGATACATTTGTCTTTGTCATATTATTTACTATGTTTTGGTATATCGGTATTGCCATAAGAGACAATATAGACATAATTATTATCACTATTATTAGTTCTAACAATGTAAATCCATTTTCATCTTTGTATATATCTACTCTACCCATGGATTTTTCACTTCTTCCTTTAGGTTTCCGTTTGTAATAAGTGGATGAGTTTCATTTATTTCACCATAAAATGTAGCTGGATCAACCGTTACATCTTGATCCCACTCATAACTTTGAGCTACTTTTTGAATCTCTTGAACATTTACATTGTTTGATTGAGTCTTTGCTTCTTCGCTTTTATTAGCAAATATTGATATGGCTATAGTAGCTAATGCAGCTAGAATTACTAGTACTGCCAATAATTCTAATAATGTGAACCCTCTTTTGTTATCTACCACCACTATCACCTCTTAAACTTATTTATACACACATACGTAGGAAATCCCACGTATGTGTGTTTATGTTATGTATATATTATGCACTCTTAACTGTTCCTGTTCCATCGATATATCTAATCGTTGTATCCGCTACTGTTCCATATGGTAAAAATTTACTTTGGTCAGCAGGAACTGTATTACCAGCTAATGCCGTTGCAAGGGTCGGAGCTATCAACCCACTACCGTTCAATACTAATTTTACTGTTGTTGATCCTGTAGTTATATCTCTACCAATAACATATACAGCTAAATTTCTCTTTGTCGCGTCAGTTGTTAAACCTGCATAAGGTTGAGTAGGTACTGCAGTTAAATATCCGTCTGCTATTAGTTTGTGAGTTGATTGATTTAAAAGTGTATAGTAAGCTGTGTCTGTTATGAGTGGCGTTCCTTTTTCCCATTCATATCTTGAGATTGCATCTTGTATTATTCTTAAATTTTCTGCATTTGCTGTATTTCTTGCTGTGTCACCTTTGTTCATGAATATTGGTATTGCTATTGTTGCTAATGCTGCTAATATTACTAATACTGCTAATAACTCTAGTAATGTAAATCCTCTTTTGTTCTTTAACATGGTTTATCTCCCCTTTAAGTTTATTTTTCTGTGTTTATTGAATTAATCAACTATATTATGATTTTTTTACTGTTCCATCACTTAATATCTCAAATATTTGAGTACCTGTAAGCACTCCATATGCACGGAACACTCCATCTGCTGCTGTAATGATTTCGGTATCAGCAGTTGGGATTACACCTTCAACTGTTGCAGCATTTGCATCATCTGCTTCACCTTGTGCTACAAGTTTAGCAACTGTTCTTCCACCTGCAACAGTTCTTCCTATAGCATATACATAGTACTGCATCCCATTAGTTAATGATGCATACGGAGATACTGGAATTGCAGATAAGAATCCATCATCTATAAGTGGGTGTGTTGCTAAGTTCACTCTGCAATAATAAGTTGCATCAGTTGCAATCGGAACACCTTTCTCCCATTCGTATCTTTGAGCTGCATCTTCAATAACTCTTAGATTTTCTTTGTGAGCTGCAAGTCTTGCTGCATCACCCTTGTTTGTAAATATTGGTATTGCTATTGTTGCTAGTGCTGCTAATATTACTAGCACTGCTAATAATTCCAGTAATGTAAAACCTTTTTTGTTTAATTTTTTCATGTTCTTTTTTCCCCCTTTTAAATTTAATTTTATTGTATGCTTCCATACATGGAGTACATAGGACCTATTACTCCAAATACAATTATTGTTACTATTCCTGCCATAAACACGATTGACAGTGGAGTTATTAGTGTAATCATATTATTGATTGTCCTGTCAACCTCATCATCTAAAAACTCTGCAATGTCTCTCAATGGATTTTGCATATCCCCTGTTGACTCTCCTATAGAAACAATTGTTATTACCAGTTTGTCAAACAACTTTGGAGATAAATTTTTACTTATCGTTTCTCCTTTCATAACACCCCCTTTAACTTCTCTTATATTGTCTCTAAAAGCCTCATTCCCTATGACTTGAATTATAATGTCCAAAGCATCTGTTATATTTATACCCGCCTCAGCAAGTATCGCTAAAGTGGTTGTAAACTGCACTGCTTTGGTTTTTCTTATAATATCTCCAAACCCTGGAATTTTTAAAATTATGTAGTCTTTTTGGTTTCTGAAAACAGTTGTACTTAACCATGGAACTACAAATATTAACAGCAAAATCGTTATTCCTATAAATGTTTGGTGTTTCCCCATAACATCTGATACCATCATCAGTGCTTTTGTTGTCCAACCAACATCCTCTTTATTTGGAAGTACATTTAGTATCGTTGGCAATATTCCTGTTGTTAGATACCACATAGCTATAATTGCTGCTACCATAGTTACTATTGGATAAAGCATTGCTCCAAATATTTTTCCTGTTGTTTTGTCTTGCTTTAAGAAAAAAGATGAAAGTTGCAAAAAGCTCTTATCTAGACCTCCTGTTTCCTCTCCTATTCTAATTATAGCAGTAACTAATGTTGGAAACATTCTAGTCTCTAATATACTTTGTGATAGCAGTAACCCTTTACTTAAATCTATTCTCATCTTTTTCAATGCTTTTCTAAATTCAGGCTGTTTTACTTGATCTTGCATCATTTCTACTGCTTGTATTATGGGTATGCCGGCCCTAAGCATAGTACTAAAGTTTTTAAATACAAATATCATTTCCTTCTTATTTACTTTTTTTATGAACATATCAAAACTACTTGTTTCTTTTACTTCTTTTATGCTTTTTATTATAAATTTTCTCTGCAGTAATATGTTTCTTACAGCACTCGCGCTTTCTGCATCTAATGTTCCATTGACAATATTACCCTCATATGTTTGCGCCCTATACCTAAATATCATATTATCATTCTCCTAATACATCATTTTTTCTATAAGTTCAGTAAAAGCAATGCTTCCATCTTTCACCTTATTGATCGCATCCTGTATTATAGGGATAATTTTCTTACTTTCTCTTATTTCTTCTATCATATTGTGAGATACCATATATGCTATCTCCTCATCAGGAATAAATATCTCATATAATCCCATTCTTCCTACTGAGCCCAAATTAGAACAGTACGGACATCCTTTACCTTTATATATTACTTCTGTGTTCTCAAACTCTGTTGGAAACATCTTTTTTGCTAGTCTCAGTCCTTCTTCATCTGGTTTCTTACATTTCGGGCATACTTTTCTCACTAATCTCTGTGAAATTATGATTTTCAATGCATCCGCCAATAAATAAGGTTCTACTCCCATATTTATCATTCTAGATATAACGCCTATTGCGTCATTTGTATGTATTGTTGACAAGAATAAATGTCCTGTCAAAGATGAGTTTATTGCGGTCTTTGCAGTCTCTAAGTCTCTTATTTCTCCTAACATTATTACATCAGGGTCTTGTCTTAAAAGACTTCTAAGTGCTTCTGCAAAACCTATTTTTTTATTAACTTGTACTTGATTTATACCTACGAGTGGTAGCTCTACTGGGTCTTCTATGGTTGATATATTTAAATTTGGTTTGTTTAATTTAGTTAGCATTGAATATAAAGTTGTTGTTTTTCCAGAACCTGTAGGCCCTGTTATAAGTATAATCCCCTGCTTTTTCTTCAATTCATTTTCTACTATACTCAGATGTTCAGGTGCAAATCCTAAATGTGCAATATCAAATAATGATGTACTCTTATCTATTATACGCAAAACTACTTTTTCACCAGAAAGTGTGGGTAGTGTACTAACACGAATATCCACCTTACCGCTATTATGCTTCATAGTAATTTGACCATCTTGTGGTTCTAACTTTTTCGAAATATCTAGCTTTGCCATGATCTTTATACGAGATATTATTTGCTTATGCCAAGACCTTGAAACGCTAGTGTTTTCAGATAATTCTCCGTCTACTCTAAATCTAACTCTTGTATTTTCGCCAGTTTGTGGCTCTATATGTATATCTGATGCTTTTTGAGTTATAGCTCTATGTATAATTTCATCTATAAATTCAACCAGTGGTCCTTCCGCTAACTCTATATCTTCATCGTAATTATCTTCTTCGGTGTTCGTTGTCTTTATCTCGTCTACATTAAGTTCATTAGTGTAAGTAACAAAAACTTTGTCAATAGTTCTAATTATTTCATCTTCTGTCCCAAGTAGAGGTTCAACTTTAAGTGCTCCAAAAAGCTTTTCAAGGTAATCTAAAACTTGATAGTTAAGAGGGTCGTGCGTAACTACTTGTAATACTTGATTTTCTAGTTTATATGGTAGTATTCTATTGGTTCTCATAAATTTTTCATCTACATTGTGCATCAAGTTCCAATCGGGCTCTTCTTCTAATATGTTAATTCTTTTGTACCCTTGTTCCTGCATAGCATCGACCATTTGTTCGGAGGTGATAAGTCTCATAGCAAGCAGCACTTGACCAAGCCTTTGGTCAGTTTGTTTTTGCTTGTCCAAAGCTACATTTAACTTTTCATCATCTATGTATCCTTTTTCTATTAAAATCTGACCTAATAATTTTTTCATCACTGTTTAGGCCCCCCCTAATACAATTACAAAGTCTATTGTATAATTTATGTCATATTTTTGAAATTAATTAATATATTTCATTGGTTTTAGAGTTTTATGGACAGATTTTTTTTCTTTTTCTTATAAAACACTATATGAAAAACCTCTTTTTATTTACATTATACTATTTATAGGCCTATTTTGTCAATTTTTTTTTATTTGAAATATTTGGAATATTTATAAAAAATCATACTTTACAAGATTATCCTCTTTACAAACCCAGCATATATAGTATATAATAGGTATATCAGTTTTTATACTCCACATAATTGCATTTGTTAAGTTTTTGTTACATTCCTTTTTTTTACTTGACTTTTTATATTTTAAACTCTATATTTGTAAAAGTATTGTAAAATATAAAACTTTGATGTTTTTCTTTGTTTTAAAATAGTACATGTATATAATATAAAATATCTTACAAACTACTTAGAATGGATGTGATAATTATGAAGATAGAGAAGATTAATGATAGTCAAATAAAGTTTATATTATCAAAAACAGATTTAAAATCTAGAAATATAGAGCTTTCAGACTTAGCGTATGGTTCTGAAAAAACTCAACAATTGTTTCATGATATTATTCAAAAGGCTTTTGATGATTATAATTTCAACACTTCTAATACCCCAACTATGATTGAGGCAATACCTGTTTCTAAAACAAGTATTATGATTGTTGTTACAAAAATCAAAAACCCTTTAGAAGCAGAAGAAAAAATAAGTTCTATTTATCACAATCAAGCACCTCTTGTAAAATCAAATTCAACAGTTTTTAAAAGCATTAATAGTATTTTATCTATTTATTGTTTCAAAACTCTTGATGATATTATTAACATGATTAACAAGATTTCAAATAGAATTTCTGATGTTTCAAGCTCTTTGTATAAATATGACTCTGAATATTATTTAGTATTTTATGTAAATTCTAATAATGATGCTATTAATAATTTAGATTACATTATATCTGAATACACTGATAAATGTGTTACAAACAATAAGCTCTTTATTTCTCACCTAAGTGAACATGGTGAGCTTTTAATAGGTGACATGGCAGTGCAAAAACTTTCAAGAATATAGTAAAAAGAACTCATCAATTGATGGGTTCTTTTTACTATATTCTTTCACTATTATGTTTTAGTCTCTCCCCTAAAGTAGGAGAGGGACTTTTTTAGTGACCAAACTTATTTTTCCACAAACATTATATATCCTCTTAATACTCCACCAGAATTTTTTACATCACTAGGATTTGTATTTGTCATTACCTTTACTATATCTCCTATCTTTAATTCATCTACTTTTATTATCTTTCCATTATTAATGATGACTCCATTATTTGCTACCTTTGCTTGTATGGTATTATCTTTTCTACTTATATCTGCAAATGACAAACTGCTTGAGTCATACTTCTTTACATCTTTCAAAAATATTGTTCCGTCCTGAATCTTGTATATTTCTCCCTTTACAGCTTCTGTCGAGTATGGTGCATCTAACAAACACTCTGCTTTACCATTTCTAGCAATAATAGTATATACATTGTCTAGCTTTGACTCATCTGTGTAATCAATAAATGTACTTAGACTTGTTAATCCTTCCTCATTATAAATTCTCGTCTTGTTGTCTATGTTAAATTGCTTCTCAATAGGCACATATTCCCATGCTACACCTTGCAAACTTGCAGATGAAGAAATATTAAAGTTTTTGTTTTCTTCTATCCCTTCTATTCTACCTCTAAAAACTTGGACCCTGCTATTGTCTATCTCCTCAATTATATCTACAATGGCAGCTTTATCTTCACCATTTAACACTACTTTTGCATAATCTAGCATTGTTATGTTTTGGGGTTCTACCAGCCTTCCATACCTTCTAACGATGGTTCCCTCATCGGTAGTAAGGTTATTCGCTAGATAAGTAACCTTAAAATCTCCGTTACCATTTACATAATTAACATTATCTGTACTTAATACTTTTTCTTTTTCTGTCCTGAAAGTTACCTTTTCAGCCTGTTCTTCATTGAAACGCTTTTTTATTGCTACATAAACCTCAATGTCATCACTCTTTAAAAATTTATCAACATAATCCAAAGAAACTCTTTCTCCGTTGTTATGCCAACTAACATTGTCACCCATTTTAATTTTGTATAAATTCTTATAATCCATCCATCCATTCTTGTAAAATGTTTCTGCATTATTAATTACCAATTGATTTTGGACTTTATCTACATAAGCTAGTTGACCTTTATATATGTCAGTTATATATTCTTCTTTACCATTTACCACTATCTCTTTTATCGATTCTGTTACTTGCCCTGGTTTCAATATGGACCTCTTTACCAATAACTTTATCCAATCTCCTGCTATAATATCAGAGATATTTATCTTTTTACCTTTTTTACTTATATATGTATGTGGTGATATATCCAACAAGTCATTTGAGTAATCCTCATATTGTATCAACATCTTTGTATTGTCTAATTCAACAAAGTTCAGCTGTTTTACATTTGCATATCTAATGACAAAATTTGTAGATACGCTCATCTTATCTATGTATCCTTTTTCGTCCATCAGAAGTTCAACTACATCACCTATTTCTATACTTTTTTCATCTGTATCCCTATCATCATACTCATAATTAGCGAAAATCTCATCTATGTACCCAGTATTGTCATTTATATTATAGTAATTATTCTTCTCAACAACCAAATCGCTCGACCAATACTTTTTCAACTGATTACCTTTTTCATCCATAATTGTAATTTGTTTGGTGTTTATATCTATTTCTTTTACTATTCCTTTTATTCTTTGAAATTGCTCTTCTTCCCCTACACTTTCTATTTTATTTACGATTCCGTTATTTAATGTCAAATTCATACCCGTTGAAAATGGCATGCTATTTGCATTAATTATTTCCCCATTTATAATTATAGTTTTATCTATTTTGTTTAAAAGTCCTTCCCTAATTTGGTAATTCACAACACTTCCATCATTCTTGTACATAGTCAAAACACCTTTGTCAAAGTCTATGGTTTTAAATCTACCTAACATACTGTCTGTCTCAAGTTCGCTTGCAACTATATATACTGCCTCTTTATTTTGATTTACAATGTACTCAATCTTATCTTCTTTTTTTAATTCTTCAACCCCTTGAACTTTTCCACCTCTGTAAACAACTACTTGTTGGTCTGATATCTGATTTATGAGGTTTTTAGAGCTTTCTGCTGTTATAGTGTCTACTCCTCCCTCAGAATTTCTAATATAAATGTTGCGTTTTGAAATATTGTTTCCGCTTCTTGATTCAAGCTCATCTACAATCTCTCCTATATACCCACTCTTTCTTTCCATTTTCATTGCAGTATAATATACATCATCCATATTCTCCATTATTTGTGCCATTTCAGCTCTCGTTAGGTATGCTTTTGGCTTGAACATTTTCTGAGCGTCACCCTTCATAATGTCATTCGCAATCGCCGATTCTACATACGGTATCTTTACAGCATCTATCTGTTTCCAGTCACTATAATTATATATATATTGCTGACCTCTCGTCTCTTGTAACACAGTAGCGTCAACATATTTTATGGCTTTTACTATCCATTCTGCTACCTGTTCTCTTGTCGCTTTGTTTTTTCTATAAAAACTCTCACCTGGAGCGAGTAGTGTGGTATCTATCTGTAAAACATCACTATACTGCGCTGCAGTTATAAGCCCCATATTTTGTGCAGTCTTTAGATATCCATATGCCCATACTTCAGCTGGGTCTTTAGATGACTCTGGCAATGTAGGGTTAATCCTTTCTCCCTCAATTTGTGCTACTCCCTCATTGCCCATAGCCCTTATTATAAAAGCCAAGGCTTCCTCATTACTCACTTGCTCATTAGGTCTATATTGTTTTTCATATCCTTTTACTATATTAAGCGCACCCGCTCTTGTTATAGCTTCCTTTGCCCAGTGTCCTGCTGGGATATCTGTGAAATTTATGTTTTTTATAATAGCACCTGCACTTATATTTCCTATATAAGCGTTACTTACAATGTCTGACAATATAGTATCATCAAAGTCATTAGCAGCAAAAACATTATATGTACTTATGTTTATGATTATTAAAATCACCGATACTAATCGTTTCATAAAAAATCTCCCCCTATAAATATGGTAGTGTAAATATTTATAGCACTAAATACTACACTATCCAAATATAACTCGATAATTACTCCCCTCATTATATCACATAACTAGTGTTAAATAAATAAAAAATTCAAGTTTCCACTTGAATTTTTTATTTATTCTCTATAACTTATTGTAAGGTTAGAATTATTCATCGCCTTTTTGAATTCTTGTTTCTTGTTACGTGATATCATGCATATGTCACCATTAATTATCTTTACATAAAGTTGTGAAAAATTAACTTGTTCTATATGCATAATATTAATTAAAAATGTTTTATGTATCCTAAAATAATTCATCTTTATGCCATTTAATATGACTTCTAGCGTACCTAAGCTCATATATGTCTCTATATTATTATTTATTGTATGTATTACTGCCTTTGCTCCTTTTGACTCTATATAAAGTATATCATTTGTATTTATTCTATACTCCTTATATCCTGATATAATGTTCAAAAAAGATTGCTTGTTATTTTCAATGGAATTAAGCAGTTTTATATAATCTTCATTCAAAGACATAATGCATTTTCTAAAATCTGCATAGTCTACAGGCTTTATAAGATACTCATACGCTCTCAACTTGTATTTAAATACTAACATCCCATATTCTAGATGAGCTGTAATAAATATTATATAGGCAAGAGGATCCATCTTTCTAATCTGCTTAGCTAGCTCTAGCCCATTTCTATTCGCATTTAGATCTACATCTAGCAAATATACATTAATATCATATGTATCTACCTCGTAATCCTTTGCATATTTTATAACCTCGTTAGCATCTTTGGTTGCCAGTGCTATTTTACCTGGTAAGTTATTGTTATTTATTATTCTATTTAAATTATTCTTAAGTATATCAATAGCTGACTGCTGATCATCGCATATAATATAGTTTATCCCCATCAGTATTCCCCCCAAAGTTACTTGCCAAATATTCCCGCAATTATATAATTTAATAAATTGTTCTCATATAGCAGTTTTGCTACAACGGAGTTGTTGATTTCTGTAAATATAAATGACATCTTTTGATTAGTACTAAATAACAATAGCATTACTATAAAACTTAACCATACTTCTATAACCCCTATAACTAAACCAAGTAGAAAACCAAATATTTCGTTTATTTCTTTTATTACAGGTATTTTTGATATTATATCTAGAGAAGTCGATGTCATTCTCAGTATTACCATAGTAACTATTATAACGATTATAATAGCCAAGATTCCTATGCAAAAATTTGATACAGAGTTCACTATACTTTCTTTAAAATCTAAAAAATTTAAAATATCATTGTTTTTTATACCTTCACTATCTTTAATTAGATTTTTAAAGAAATCTGGCATACTTAACTTATCTATTATTTCCATTTGTTGTTCTTTGCTTACTATTTCGCCTGAGGCAGCTTCTTTAAATAAATTTGCTCCTACTCCGCCCTTTATCCATTGATATATAAATGAATTCTTCAAAAATTCAGTTACATAAGGATGTACAGTCCAACTCACAAATATAGCAATAACAAATGAAAAAGTCTTAAATATTGATTTTACAAAACCTCTTTTATACTCAAGCATACAGCTTGCTGCTATTACAAGTATTACTACAACATCTGCCCAATTCATATTAAAATCCATGTTATACCCCCTTACCAAAATTCAAAGTTCAAATAACAAAGTACCAAGTTTAAAAAACTTAATATAAACCTATCTTTTCTGTACTTTGTGCTTTGTCATCATCTCACATTGTATACAATATCTTGATTTCCTGATACAACCATTATTTTGTTTTGATTTACAAATAAAATTTCACTGAATGGTTGAGGTGATTTTATTTTCCAAACAATCTCACCATTCAAATTAAAACAATAAATCATATTTTTCTGATTAATAATGATATTTCCTTTGTCATATCTAAAATATGTTACTTGTTCTTTTATTTCTACTTTTTTCGCCTTCAAGGTCGACATATCATAAACTACCAAGCTTTCTTTTGTTGCATCTAATTTATTACTCAAAACACCTACTAGCTTATTTTCAGATTCAGCTAAACTAAACATATTTATGTTACCTTCTAATAATTTGTTACGCGTCACATCTTTCAATATATCTATATCATAAATCTCTTTATCTGATAGGGCAAATAGCTTATCTCCATTATGATATCCAACCTTATATATGATCCTATCTCTATAAGTTTTTGTTGCATATATGTTATCTATGAGGTCTTCATCTTTTATATTTAAAAATTCTATATCCGAGTTTATGCTATTGCCATTAGCTCTCAAATAAGCAATCGTCAAATATTTATTATCTTCAGACAACGCACAACACATTATCCTACCCGATTTATTTATATATGTAATTCTCTCTATAATTTTCTTTGCCTTGTTGTCATATACCGTTATTAGATTTTTATCTCCATCTTCCTGTACTACTCCCATATATCCATTATTGTTTAATTCAATATCTACTATAGGATGCTGTGTGTTAAACTCTACAATTTTTCCCTTTTCATTAAACAAGAATATTTTGTATCCGTACTTTGATGCAACGATAACTTTGTCCTTTGTCTTTTTATATATTCTGTTTTGTATGTTTATTTTCTGATTCCACAATATTGTATTATTTGATAGATTTTTTAGTTTTATTTCTTCGTTAGTACAAATAAAACTACTGTCCTTTAAGGTGCCATATTGAGTCCCAATCGTTTCTTTTTCTGTATGTTCTGTGACACTTTCCTTTTCAAGCACCTTGACTCTATCTCCAAATCCATATTTTCCATCAATAAGCATGTATATTAAAATACAAACAACTATAATACCTACATACCTTAAGTTTTTTTTCAATTTCTTCACCCCAAAATTTTAACAAAAATTATTAATCTTTAAGAATTGTTATACTCTTTGCTAACTTTCTTATTCCTTGTTGATCTTCTACAACCATAAACACATTATCGTTCTTTTCTAGTTTATCAACCGAAGCAATCTCGCCTTTTTCTGCATTATATATATATGTATTCTTATCTATGTATATCTTGCTTATCACCGAATTATCTTCTACATTTATTATGTTTATATAACTTTCTAATTTATTTATATATTCTACATTAGCTTTATAATCTTTTTGGGTAATCTGTGTCTCTATAATTATCACAGACGCATCGTCTCCACTATTGGTAATTTTAAGTTTTTGTCCTAGTCTCAAATCATATATATTATACTTTTGGTTACCCATGCTTATTTCATAATTTTTGGCTAATTTATAAACGCTCTGCTCTCCACTAGATGATTCTATTGTTATTTTAGACTCATCAGCGATCAATATTTGCTTTAATGTACCTTCTAATACTTTCGAGTCAACATCTTCTGTTTTTGTTTTTAATGCTACATTACTCTCTATTATTTCTAACCCCTGGCTTATTATATCTTTGCTTACATCACTATATACGCTGTTTATATCATCTATCGTAGTAATATATACCTTTATAATGTTGCTTTCTTTTTCTACACACATTATTATTGTTCCACTCTTCATATCTGTAACATTTACTTTTTGATTTTGCTTTATCACTTCTACACTTTTGCTTAAAGTTGCTATTCGGCTAACACCATCTATTTGCCTTATTTTTATTGCATAGTTATTCTCATATAACTCTTCTAACTCTCCACTATATATTTTTACCTTTTTGTCATTACTTATAGCGTTCTCAGGCTGTACAACTACAGTCTGACTTGTTTGATTCGGTATGGGTTGAGTGCTTACTTCACTAATACCATTCTTCGCATTGAGAGTTCTATCTAATAATATCGCAAGAACATCTTTTTTTATTATACTCTTAGGATTAAAGTTGTTTTTCTCATCCCCTTTAAGTATTCCCATATCTTTTAAATAATAAATATATGCTTTGTTTTTCTCATCTATCAAATCATCATCAGTAAATTTAAACTTTGATTCATAATTCGTTACAAATGCTTCTTTTCCTAGTACTTTTACTATCCATATTGCAATCTCTTGCTTAGTCATACTTTTTGTTACTTGCTCACCATCAATATATTCAATAACAAATTTAGCCAAATCGGCATCATTTATAATTCCCTTGTCAAGTAGAAATGAAGTTTGCATATTTGCGGTACTATCCCAACCTTTAAACTTCTTTACATATAAACCTATCAAGGTTTTGTATTTGCTCACGAATTTTAATTCTGCCTGAGTTCCTTCTTTTGCACTAGATAATATTACTGCATCATATCCTAATATCTTTGCTATTACTTTTACAACATCAAATTTATTAAGAGTTTGATTTGGATAAAAATTCCCTTTGCCATCCACATTCATAACGCCCTGCTCTATTAATTTAATTATTGAATCATATGCATAATTTGTCAACTCTACATCCTTAACTTTAGACTCAGCACTAGCCAATCCTATAAATATAAAATTAAATATCATTACCATTGCCAAAGCCATTGTTGTTTTTTTACCAAACATTTAAATTCCCCCCATTTTCTTGTAATGTACTAATCACTTATTGCCAATCCTTTCTTCTATTCTATTTTATTTTTAAATAATATGCAATAGTAAAATCAAAATTATTAATTTTTTTTAAAATACTAAATCATTCGTTATTCAGGATTACATGCCGTGGAATTCTTTCCTAGTAAATAAAAAATGAATTTAACCAGCACGTTTTTATTTTTATGCTTGAAAATACGAGATTGCTTCGTTCCTCGCAATGACAAATCGGAGGACTTTCCTAGTAAATAAAAAAACAGGATTACTCCTGATTTTTATCTTTCTTACATCACCACTTTAGATATTCTACATTTCAATTACTCTGCTTTTTCATCATACTCATTCATGCTATTGTCCCAAACTTCCGTTTCATACTCATCATCTGGCTTATCATGCAACTTTATTTTAGGTACATTTTTATAGTCATTATAATATGTAACATTATTTTTCTTTTCTGCAAACTTACTTTCAGGCTCGTATATATTTATTTCCGGTTCTATATACTCAGTCACTTTAACCCGCCTAGTTAATCCGTTCTGTAGTATATCCTTTATCCGCTTTAACTTCTCATTTATCGTTCTATGTACACCATATTTATATTTTTGTAAATTTGTCCAATCATATTTATGCAACAACATCGGTTTCTGGCCTCTAATCGCGACTATACACTTTTCAATTTCTAAGTTCATTAAATCTTTTGCAGCAACAACCTTTCTTTTTGAGCAATTTACACTCTTTGACAATCCTAACGCAAAATACAAAGCAGTTTGACTGTCATTACAGTCGTAAAAAATTTTCGTGTCAGAATGATTCATCATCTCAGTACATTCTACTTCATTATATATACTCTTTAAGCTAGATATCGAGTTAATAATAATACTGCAATTGATTTTTCTAGACTTGAGCCTAACAAGTCTATCAGCAAATTTGGGAATATATCCAAATTCAACAAATTCATCTAACATAAAATAAACTTCTCTATTTCTTATAAGCTCATCTTTTGCACTCTCTTGAATCTCACCAATTTCTTTAAATATTTGTGTAATAAACAAAGTGGCTATCAAATCCAGCTTCTCATTCGTATCTGGTAAAATAATATAATACGCACAAGGTCTTAATTTTAACATTTGTATTTTTATTTCAGACACCTTCATCATATTACTCAAAATTTTCATATCGAACACTTCTAGTTTATCTATCAAATCATTTATTGCAGCTATTTTTATTTCTATTGGTTGATTTAAGTAAAACTCGAACTCAGACATCCTTATTAAGCTGTTTTCTTGTTCAAACAATATATCTATGTCATCTGCCTTTAGCGTACATAACATATGATATATTGCAGTTATATTTTGAGATTTTTTGTCAAAGTTTTCTTTTATATAAATTATCATGTTTTTTAAAAGTTCGCTTTCTGTCTTTTTAACATCCTCACATATTTCGTTTTTATTATCTCTATATAGCTTTTCTACAATAACCTCCGCCATATAATGTGCATCAAGTCCATCTACCACGCAATCAAGTGGATTCCATCTATGGCTCTGCTTAATATTAGACAAATTTAGTATTTTAATATCGTACCCCTTCTCACGCAAAAAACAGGCTGTATCCTTTAGATATTCACCTTTTGGGTCTGAAATAACAAAACTATTAAACTCTTTGCTCATATTTAATATATTCGTTTTTACATAAGCATTAGACTTCTTAAATCCTTCACTGTCGACCACAATCACATGCTTATTCATCAGACCTATTCCTGTTATAGTCAAAATGCGAGATACACCTTTTGACTGGTATTTACCTAAAATTATACCCTCTTTTTGAGATATAATTTTCCTCTCCTCAAGTAACCTTATATCTTCTAGCCCAAGCCATTTTTCTTCAAGTAAAGAATTTGTATCCTCTTTCTTATATGATATCTTCCTTATGTTAAATGCAATTGCAACCAAAACTAATGTAGAAATAAATATATATATATACTTGTTTACTTGATTGTCTGTAACTACTTTAACATCTCTAGAAATATCACTTATTATAGATTTATTCTGTATCTTTTCACCATTAACGACTTGTGTAATAGTAATATTTGTTTCTTGATGTATGGTTTGAGAAAAGTTTTTTTCGCAAAATTTAATAATATATGCGGAAATACTCAATGTTACTAAGTAGTAAACGCATATAAATAAAATAACTACAACCGATTTAAATGTGTTTTTCAAAATATTTTCCATAAGAATCCCTCTCTGCTTTAATAAGAACTTATATTCTACCATAATTTAATACTTAAATCTAGTAGTTTTTTACAATTTTTATAAATTTAGCATCTTAATTGAATAATCTATCATTTATTGTTAAAAATATATAAGAATATTCTATATACTATTTATTTAAAGGAGGATTTAATATGAAGAAAACAATCGTTGGCGTATTTACTGCCAGAAAAGATGCAGAAGATGTTACTTATCAACTTAGAAACGAAGGGTATAGCCTTGATAATGTATCTATTATTACTAAAGATCCTAGTGACTATAGTAAAGATGCTACAGGCTATACTAATAATGCCGACAAAGATTATAAAGCAACTAATGACAACATATCAGATGGTGTAACTGCAGGGAGTATACTAGGTGGGGTAGCAGGTCTTCTTATAGGTGCTGGAACGTTTGCAGTTCCTGGTCTTGGTGTAATAGCAGCAGCTGGACCTCTTGCAGGACTTATATCTGGCGCAGTGACAGGCGGTATCGTAGGTGCTCTTGTTGACCTTGGCGTTCCAGAAAACGAAAGCAAACAATACGAAACAGACATAAAATCAGGAAAAGTATTTTTATCTGTTACTGCAGACGAAGAAAATTCAACAGCTATTCAAAATATCTTGAACAGTTATGGAGCAACACAGGTAAATGTGTATTAATTAATTGTCAACTGTTTGACATGCCTGTGACTCTCTCTTGTCGCAGACATGCCAGCGATTTACTCAAATATACGATAGCCTATAATAGGCTATCAAAAAAAGTTTGCAATTATGCAAACTTTTTTTGATATATAAAATCTTAATATGCTTTTGCCCAATATACCATTTCTTTTGCTGTATTACCACAACATATACATTTATCAGATACTTTTTCCTGTTCAAATGGTATACACCGTGATGTTACACCAAGATTTTCTTTTATTTTATTTTCACATTCTATACCCCCACACCACATTGCTTTTACGAATCCTTGACTTGTATTCATTATATTTTCAAGTTCTTCCATTGTTTGCGCCGAATATGTGTTTTCTTCTCTATGTTTTAATGCTCTATTATACATATCTTTTTGCATTGTTTCCATAATCCTAGGCAACTCACTTTTAATTTCAGAAATAGGTACAAATATCTTTTCTCTTGTATCCCTTCGAACAACTACAACTTGCCCGGCTTCTATATCTTTTGGTCCTATCTCTATTCTAAGTGGTATTCCTTTCATCTCACTTTGACTGAATTTCCATCCTGGTTTGTTATCAGAATCGTCAAGTTTAACCCTCACAATATCTCTAATTTCTTTTTGTATCTCTTTTGCTTTATCCAGAACTCCATCGATATGTTGCATTATAGGTATTATGTTTACTTGTACAGGAGCAATCATTGGAGGTAATATTAATCCACTATCATCACCATGCACCATTATTATTCCGCCAATCATTCTTGCACTTACTCCCCAAGAAGTCTGATGGGGAGTTTTTAATTTATTATCACTATCAGTGAATTTTATACCAAAAGCCTCCGCAAAGCCTGTGCCCAGATAATGGCTTGTGCCAGACTGTAGAGCCTTACCATCATGCATCATGCATTCAAATGTATAGGTATTAATAGCTCCTGCAAATTTTTCTTTTTCTGTCTTTTGTCCTTTTATTACAGGCATAGCAAGGTAGTTTTCAACAAAATCTATATATACTTCTAACATTTGCATAGTTTTTTCTCTTGCATCTTTTTCATCTCTGTGAATTGTATGCCCTTCCTGCCATAAAAACTCAGCTGTTCTAAGGAACGGCCTCGTTGTCTTCTCCCATCTAACTACCGAACACCATTGATTATACACCTTTGGTAAATCCCTAAAAGATTCAACTGTTCTTGCATAATGATCACAAAATAGGGTTTCTGATGTTGGTCTTATACACAACCTTTCCTGCAATTCTTCACTCCCACCATGTGTAACCCAAGCTACTTCTGGAGCAAATCCTTCTATATGATCCTTTTCTTTTTGAAGTAAACTTTCAGGAATAAACATAGGCATATATACATTCTCTGTTCCCACTTCTTTAAATTTCTTATCTAATATACCTTGAATATTTTCCCAAAGTGCATATCCATATGGTCTATAAATCATACACCCCCTTACTGGCGAATAATCTACCATCTCAGCCTTTTTTACAACATCTGTATACCATTGTGAAAAATCCACATCTCTGTTCGTTATCTCTTGTACAAAATTTTTATCATTACCCATCTTAAAACATCTCCTTTTTATATAAATAAAAACCCCGTCTCATATCAGACTATAAGTCTAGACATGAGACGGGGTTTCCGTGGTACCACTCAATTTAAAATTAAAAATTTTCATTTTCAATTTTCTCAATTTCCCTTAACGCAGGTTCTTCGGTTTGTTTTTCAAACTACTCCAAAGTAGGTTCGGATAATACTCGCTACTGTTTTTCACCAACCAACAGCTCTCTAAAAGCTTTCATATACCTACTAATCCTCTTCACCGTATTTAATTTATATTACTACAAAACCTAAAATTTGTCAAATGTTTTTTATTGTCATCTATCCTATATCACATATAACAGTGTAAAATTCAAGAATTTTTTATTTTATTTAGTTGGTTAAATATGCTATGAACATCCTTTTTAGTTGGTGGCTTTAACTCATTCAAATCGTGAATCAACTTATTTTGCAATTCTGCCTTAGGCTTTATCACTACTGATTCCCTAATTACCTCTTTCATATCATCTTTCAATGTTATAGTTGTGTTTTCTTCTCTCTTTTCATATTGTACCAGTTTTTCTTTTATTTCCTCTTTAGCCTTTTCAGGATTTAAACACTCTATCTTTCCCTGCACCTTTTTCCTTAGCATTCGTGCCTGATCTAAACCAGTATCTTCCTCTTTTTCTTCATCTTTGTCTTCATCTTCATCTTTATCATCATCTTCGTCTTCCTTCATTGCCGCAGCTCTCATCTTAGCAATCATCTCTTCCATCTTCTTACGCTTTTCTTCTACTGCATTTCTTTTTTCATCTAATTCTTTTTCTAGTCGTATTTTATCTCGCTCTCCACTTTCACATTCTTCATTAATTTGAGTTTTTTGTAGAATAGGTGCTTCCTTATTTTCGCTTCCCTTAGTCGCTTCCATCGTTTTTCTTCTATCTTCAATCCATTTCTTTATTCTATCCAACTCTTTTTTCCTAGCTTCATCTGTTTGTTCATTACCTGCTGCTGCCGCTGCCGCAGGAATCGAAGCCGTAGAACATGCCTCTGGCTCTTTTTCACTCAACTCTTCAACAGTTATAGTCGGCATCTTAAAATATGAATTTTCTACATGTTCCTTATCATTTATGGTCAACTTATACTTTGGATTAGCCATGCTATCACCTCTGTTCATTATCTACATTATGTCTATTATATCTCTTATTTAAGATATTTTCAATAATTAAAAATAAACTTTATTAATATTTTACTATTTAACTAATAAAAACCTCCCATGAGGTTTTTTTAGGTTATATATGCAAATTTACATTGCTTGATCAAAATAGTTACTAATTTCTTCCGCTTCTGGTATAACAAAAGGTTTCTCATTGTTATCCTCTGCACCTTTTACTATATATATATCCTGTAGTCCTTTTATATGCCCTTCACTAATTGGTTCTTTTCTTGGTTCTTCATAATAATTAATTTCTGTCACATTATTATTCAAAGGTAATCCTGAAGCTTCAACAAGAAATCCTATCCCAGATTTAATACTATTGGCAAATCTAGTGGCATCTATTCCGAATTGTTCCATATATTTAGTTTTTGCTATTCCCGATGCATTTCTTATTTCTCTCATACAAGACCTCCTTTTATGTTAATAATGACAACATACAACATTATACAACGTTTCCAATTTTTTGTCAATATGTTTGGGAAATTATTCTAATTTTTTCATCTGGTTTTATTTATAGTTTTAACACTCTATGTGTTTTCTATATTTTACATATTAAGATTATACAATGTTTTCCATTTTTTGTCAATGGACTTTTTAAAAATTTTTGTATTTTTTTGTCGATTTATCACTTATAACTAATTATCCACTACCTTGTAAATGTAAAAAACATCAACCCTTTCGCTGACATTTTTTCTTATACTGATTGGTTTGTTATATGTAACCATAAATTAGTTTTGTAATAATTATAGTACATTCTCATTAGATTGTTCAGCACTTTGTAAATTCACCATGTCTTGATAATCTCGTTCCGCGCTTTTTAATTGATTAACTGCATCATTAGCTTGTTCAACTTTATTATTTCTGTTATTATTTGCATCATATGCTGCTTCTATTGCTTTTTCAGCTTCTTCTAGCTTTTCATCTTTTTCATCTTTAGCATCATCTAAATCGTTTTTTGCATTTTTAACTTCGTTAGACTTGTTTTCTAATAATATTTCTGCATCATCTAACTTAGCTTCTATTTTTTCAACTTCAGCAGGCTTTTCTTGTAATTCACTTTTTGCATTATCTAAATCATTCTGTGCTTTTTCAAGTTCTTCAGCCTTTGCAATTTTTTCATTATTTGCATTTTTAGCAACAACTTGAGCAGCTTCAAGTGCCTCTCTCTTATTATTTGTTTGAGTAACTGCTTTATCAGCTTCAGCAGCAGCAATTTCAGCTTCACTCATTTCTCTAGCTTTTTCAGATTCTTGAGCATTTTTTACATCCTCTGCTTCTTTAGTCGCATTTGCCGCTGCAATATTTTCAAGTCTTGTAGCTTCGTTAAATTCTACAGCCGCTTGATCTACTTTTTCTTCTGCATTTCCTGCGGCAATAACAGCTTGCTCTGAGTCTATACGCGCTTGACTCATGTTTTTTTCTAATTCCGGTATAGCTTTTCTAGCATTTTCAAGTTCTACCTTCGCTTGACCTAACTTTTTATTTAAATCTTTAACATCATCTTCATATGGTCTAAGCGATTGATTCGCTATTTTTTTTAAATCATTGTAAACATTTTCAGCCTTTTTAGCTTCTCCAGCTAGTCTTTTCGACTTACTTTCTTTAGCTTTAACATCTTCATCAGCAACTTCAACTTCTGCAGACTTATCTCTCACTTTTTTTCTTAAATCATCTACAATAGTTCTTAGTTTAGCAAGTTGCTCATCAAAAACACCTCCTGCTTCAGTAACAACTGGAGCTTCAATAATTGGCGTAACTTCCACTACAACTGGTGACGCAACAGCTGGTGATGTAATAGTGTGTACATATACAACAGCTGGTGATGCATTTTTAACCTCTGGTACAACTGTTTTTGTACCGCTATTTTTAGCACCTGATGGAACATCTTCTGTCAAATCGTTAGTTATCTTACTCTCAACTGTCTTATCTGCAGCCTTAATAAGAGATTCGCTTGTATCTTTTGTTTGATCTACCTTATCTCCCATTGGAGTGGGCGGAGTTATTGAATCATGTGGTGTTTTTGGTCCTTTGGTATAAGCATATAAACCTCCAATAGCTAATGTCCCTAGCAAAACTGCTCCTGCTACAATTGTTGCTATAGCTTTCTTAAAAGGTCTTTTATTTTTTGAACCTGTAGATTTTTTGCCTATAATTGGCTTATTAATATCCTCTTCTTTTTCCCCAAAAAAATTCCCTATAGCGACTTTAGTCCTTGACCAAAGGCTTCTTGCTTTTTTGTTTTTTATTCTTTGTTTTTCTATTTCTTCCTTTCTTATTTCTTGTTCCATTATTGCTTGTTCTACTAGTTCTTTTATCAATTGAGCCAATTTAACTTTATCTAGTTCTTGATTTTTTCGTAATGTTTCATTTGGTAGCGAAACCTGTCTTCCCGCTTTTTTATCCATATATTGTCTAATTGTTCCTATACTTTCTTTTTTTATATCAGCCTCTAGTGCTTTTATATCTAATTTTAATTTTTCTATTTCCTTTTCATTTCCTTTTTTCATTCCAAGTTCTGTTAATCTTTCTTTATATTCATCTAATTCTTTTCTACTTGTATTTATCATAATTTTATCTCCCTTTAAAGTTTTATATTTTCTTTTTGTTTATTTCATAGTATACATTATTTTCCATAACTTGTCAACCTTTTTGATTGTTTTGGATATTTATGTCATTTTACTACTAAATCCATTCCCATTATAAATAAAATGTAAAAAGATGTCGAGTCTTTGCTGACATCTTTCTTTAGTTCTTTGTTTGTTATATGTATATATTACCTTTATAATTATTATAACTCTATTTTTACATATTGGTCTGCAATTTCCTCGTATGATGAAGTCGCCTTGTCAACTGCAACTTGTACATCTTGTGCAAATAGTTCATCTACGCTAAGTTCTTTGGCTTCTGTTTTTACTACATTACTTGCAGCTGTTACTGCATTATTAGCAGCTTTATTTTCTTGAACTTCTCTAGCTAAATCAGCGTCTTCTTCTGCTAGCTTTGCTCTAGCCTGCTGAACATCTTTAAGTTCCTTTGCTTTTTCTAATCCTGTTGCTTCATTATACTCTTCAGTTTGTTCAGTTACCTCATGTTGTGCGTTTTCTTTATTCTTCTTAGCTATCTTCAGTTCCTTATCTTCTCTTTCTTTTGTATCTTCTGCCGTATTTAAAACTACCGCCGCTTCTACACCTTGTTTTTTCTCATTAGCTACTTCATTTTGTGCCTTTAATAAAGACCTTTTAGTTTCTTCAACTTTTTCTGCTGCCATTTTTACTTGATTTTCTGCAGCTTCTTGAGCACTTTTAAATGTCGCTTTAGAATCTGTTGCAATAACTTTTTTCAAAACTGCTTTAACAACTTTTCCATCATTAACTGTATTTTGAAGATTACCATCATAATATTTGCCTACGATACTTCCTCCCGGAATCATCTCATTATAAAAATCATTCACACCTGCAACAACTGCCGTTCCACTCTCATTACTCATTGGCTTTTTAGTAGGATATACATTCTTTGCCAACTTAATACTTTGAGTCATTACTTCTAACTGTTGTGTTGTTAATGGGTTTTCTGCGCTAATCTCATCTAGATTAACTCCACTTGCTAAAAGTGCCCCTATAAGTAATTCATTTTCAAACACCTTTAGCATTTTTGATTCACTTAATGCTCCCTCTGGAAGGTGTTTTGTGAAACTTAAATATTTACTTGCAAGGTAATTATTACTTTTTTGTGTATATGCTTTTCGTGTAGCTTCATCAACGACTGGTGTCACTACTGGTTTTTCTATTGGTTTTACTACTGGTGTTACTGCTGGTGTTACTGCTGGTGTCACTGCTGATGTCACTACTGGTGTTACTGCTGGTGTTACTGCTGGTGTTACTGCTGGTGTTACTGCTAGTGTTACTGCTGGTGTTACTGCTGGTGTTACTGCTAGTGTTACTGCTGGTGTTACTGCTAGTGTTACTGCTGGTGTCACTGCTGGTGTCACTGCTGGTGTCACTGTTGATGTTACTGCTGGTGTCACTTTTGGTGTCACTACTGGTGTTCTCATTTTTCTTATTGTTTGTACTAGACTTGTTTGTTCTATTTTTGTAGTATCAATCCTTACAGTTGTTGTTTTTGGTGCTATTTCTGATACTTTTTGTTGTCCTATCATTTTTCTTATTGTTTGTACTAGACTTGTTGGTTCTATTTTTGTAGTATCCATCATTGTAGATGTTGTTTTTGGTGCTACTTCTGGTGTCGCTTGAATTTTAGAAGCACTTACCATATTTCCACCAAGTACTGTTGCTACTATTACTCCTCCAGCTATGGCTACATTTCTTCTTTTAGTACCGTCATTAATAATTTTTTTTCCTCCATTAACTAATTGTTTTGCTGATTCGAGTTTTTCTTTTCCCCAATCTATCACTCTTTTAAAACTAACATTTATACCTCTATTTGGATTTTCTTTTTGTCCTTTATCTATCTCATTAGCCTTTACATTTTCCTCATTTATTTGTTTTTGTAATTCTTTTGCTTCCAGTCCTAATTCAACATGACACTCTATTATATCTTTCATTTGCTCAAACGTTACCCCACGAATATTGGCTATTGTTTCTATCGTCTTTTTAGCTTCGCCCATAGTCTTTACTGCTGCTTTTCTATCTTTTATGGATTGTCTTACTTTTTCAGATTGTCCTTGTGAAGATATATAAGTTTTTAAAACCTTTATATCTTTAGAATTTATATTTAATTCTTCTCTTTCTTTTATTATTCGACTCAGTTTTTGCTCTGGTGTTTCATTTACTTTTGCTAATGCTGCTGCTTCCAATTTTTGTGCTGCCATTTGTTCTTTTCTTGCATTTATTTTCTTTTCCATTCCATCGGAGTTTAACCCACGAATAACTCCGATTTCATCTATTCTCTCTTTTGTTATTCTCATAACTTCCACTGGTGTTCCTTTTTCTTGTTCTTTTACTTTTACTTTTGTTTTTGAAAACACCTTACCTATGCCTATTTTCTGTACAGTTTCTCCTGTTAATGTCTTAATTTTTTCCCAGATACCTTTCACGGTTAACCTTTCTGATATTTTTTCTGCATTCATGTTGTTTTCTAGCTTCTGCACTTCCTGCCTTAAATTATTATAATGACTTATTTCATCCATCATTACCTCAAATGTTACTTTACGCTCATTAGCTGCTTTTTGTATTGTATCCTCAGCTTTATCGTAAATCACTTGTAATGTATCACTAATTCCTTTCGTTTGTTCTTTTGACATTTTATATAAATTCCAAGCACTAATATATCCCATATTTAAATCTATTTTTTTCAATTCTTCACTTTTTTCAATGTATTCCTTCTCTAGTGCCTCTTTTGCTTTTACTTTTTGCAATGCTGCCATTTTTTTTGCTGTTACTTTTTGTGTTGCTGCTATTTCTCTTGCTTGCTCTTCTAATTTTACTTTTTTTGCTGCTTCTACTTCTGCTGCTCTTGCTGTTTTTTCTATGTGCTTTTGATGTTTTGTTTTCTTCATACTAACCCTCTCCCCTTTTAATCATTTTTATCTTCTCTCATTTACCATATTGATATTATATATTATTTTCCATAATATGTCAACCTTTTTTTGTATTATTTGGATGTTTATGTCACTTTATCTTTAAAATGCATTTATTATTATATCTTAAATGTAAAAAAATGTCAAGCGTATGCTGACATTTTCTTATGTTTTACAATCCTTACTTTACTCTCTCAATCTTATCAAATATATCTTTATTCTCTTTTATCTTCCCTTCACTCCCTAGAACACATATATGCCCATGCTCCATTATTTCTTTTAGCATTTTGCTAAAGTTTTTTATATCTTCTATCTTTGTATCTAGTACATCATCTCTAAATTTTTGTTGAAGTTCTTTTGTTATTCCTGAAGACATCTTATATTCAAAGGTATATGCTTTATGATATGGCGTTGAGAACGGTGGATCAAGTGCCCCTATTATGCTTACTATATATTTCTCTATCTCTGTCATATCAATGTCTAGGTTTTCCAGGTATTTATATGCATTATCATATATATCTAATGTTTCTTTTAGATTAGGGTCTTGCCATGACACCATTATAAGGTTTCCTAAAGAGCTTCCTAATACTGTACTACCGTATGCTCCACCTTTAACCCTTACTTCATTCCACAAATAATCAAGTCCTAGTATCTTCTTTAAAACCATTTGCTTTCCTGAATACTCATAGCCTAGCTTGTCGTACCTATATCCTTTTGCTACATATTGGCCATCAGATTGTGTTGTAAGACCCAGCTTTTTACTTTCTTCATCGAATACATATTCTTTTTTGTCAAGTTCCTTCGTGCCTATATTTTCAATCACTACTTTTATATTTTCTTCGAATGTACTATAATCATCTTTATCGCACACCACCAGCATATACATGTATTTCTTATTGAATATTATTTCTTTTAGTTTTTGTAAATTTGTCTTTATTTCTTCCTTCTTTTTATCAAAATTATCATCTAAATCTATTAAAAAGTTATAGAAATCAAATCCTGCAGCAAACTCATTATATCTTGATGATTCCATAAAGCTTGCAGTTAGTTTATCTGCCGCAGCCTCTATCCCATCCATGGATATAGCACTTTTAATATTTGACCGTAACATTTTTATTATTTCATGTGTTTTATTATCATCATCAAACTTTGTGTTTTGCATTATTTCACTTAAAATCTCAAACATTTCTTTTGATTTTGATGTTAATCCTTTAATAGCTATAACTAGCTGTGGTTCGTAGTGTTCAGGTTTATTAAATTCTACTATATTTCTTGTTATTATTTTAAATCCACCTATATTTTTATCAATCATTTTTGCAAGATCATCATATTTATAATTTACAGTGCTAAGTTCCCCCAGTGCAATTCTAAATAATGTGATATACTTTATCATTTCTTTATCCACAGTTTTCAAATCAAATATTAGAGTTGTATACATAATTTTGTTAGTTGACTCACTGTAGTACAAAGTACGTATACCCTCTGTCTCTTTACTTTCTAAATCAATCCATGTATCTTCCTTTTTCACATCAGCTATACCTAATCTCGGTATCTTTTCTAAATTTTCTTTGGTGTCTTCTGTTCCTTGTATCTCTATAAGTTTAATTGTTTTTTCTACAAGCTCGTTTATCTGATCTTTATTCATTGATTTTTTAATCTTTTTTAGCTCCATCTTTTCATTCTTTATCTTTTTTTCTGACAATCCTTTTTTCGGTTTAAGAGTTACATATATAGCGTGTGTATTATTTAAAATATATGTTCTTATAATATTTTCAAAATATCCTTCTACGAATTTAATTTTCATTATATCTAATTGCTTACCGTATTCAATAGCATCTATTGGATTGCCATCATATAACCAAGTTTTCATTACCTCTATATTGTATATGTATCCCTTTGGATACGACCCTGCATTAGCTTCTCTTAGTATAAATTCCTTTTTGTTTATCGTTCCCTGTATTAGTTCAGGATCTATTTTTTCAGTTATCAGTTTTTCAAGTCTATCAAAAACTATTTTCTTAAATAGTTCTTTCTTCTTATTATCAGCTTCGAAAGCATATATATTTATACTCGGTTGCAAAGTCGGGTCATTCCCTGCATCTAGTGCAAAATCTTTTGCTATTCCTGACTCAAGCAGTGTCTTTTTAAGAGGTGACGAGTTGTTCCCCATAAGCACATCACCTAGTATTTCTATAGCAAGTGCCAACTCTCTATTTAAAGCATTTCCTGCCACAAAACTCAAAGCAAAATATGACTTGTCCTTCTCATCTTCATCCTTGCTTATTGGATACTCACTCTCATATTCTCTCATAGCTTCAAAACTGTGTTGTAGTTTTATTCTTGATTCTATCTCTTTCTTTTCAAAATCGTTTAAATATTCCCTATCTATAAAGCTTAAGTAAGTGTCTATATCTCCATTGCCGTACATATATATATAGCTATTTGATGGATGATAGTACTTTTTATGAAATTCCAAGAAGTCTTCGTATTTCAGCTTTACTATTTCTTCGGGATTTCCACCTGATTCATTACTATAACAAGTATTAGGATACATATGTTTAAAACTTTTTTGAACAATAGTTTCTACTGGGTCCGAGAGTATTCCCTTCATTTCATTATATACAACGCCCTTGTATATCAAGTCATCATTGTTATCTTTTAGCTCATAATGCCAACCTTCTTGCAAAAAAATTTCTTCCTTCTTATATATATTAGGATAAAAAACTGCATCTAAATATACATCCATTAAATTCTGCAGATCCTTATTATTCATACTCGCAACAGGATACATAGTCTTGTCTGGATAGGTACTTGCATTCAAAAAAGTCTTTTGCGAACTTTTTAGGAGTTCAACAAATGGCTCCCTCGTTGGAAATTTTCTAGATCCACATAAAACCGAATGCTCTAATATATGAGGTATTCCTTTATTATCGCTCGGCGGAGTTCTAAAAGTTATGGAAAAAACCTTATTTTCATCCTCATTTGATATATATAGTAATCTTGCTCCAGTTTTTTCATGCTCAAAAAGTCTGCATACAGAGCTTATATCTTTTACTTCTCTTTCTTCCTTCAGTATAAATCCGTGATACTTTTTTCCTACCTCATACGGCATATATATTCCCCTTTCAACAAAACACATAACTCGCGTTATGTGTTTTTGGGTTCCTCTCCTAAATTAGGAAAGGTTAGGTGTGATACCTTTACCCAACTATCTTCGAAATATCGTACATTCTTTCATCTATACTCTTTGTCATTTGATTTGCTTCATGTATATCATCATCTATATATTTCCCATCCCTATAATTTATTATTCTATTTTCTTTGCCTTCTAGCAAGACTTCTACTGCCTTTACACCCATCATTGTAGCACGTACTCTGTCTAGTGCTGTAGGACTTCCACCTCTTTGTAGATATCCAAGTATCGTTGCTCTGGTTTCTATTCCTGTTCTTTCTTCAATTAATTTTGCGAGTCTATCGCTTCCCCCAAATCCTTCTGCAACCACGATTAAACTATGTGTATGATTTTCTCTTTTATCCTCCATTACAGCATTTACTATATCATCATCCGTTATCGTATCCTTGTGCTCAGGTAAAAGAATAAGATCAGCTCCACCAGCTATCCCAGCCCATAAAGCTATATGTCCTGCATGCCTTCCCATTACTTCAACGAGGCTGCATCTTTCATGTGAGTTAGATGTATCTCTTATTCTGTTTATCGCATCCATAACTATATTTACAGATGTATCAAATCCTATTGTATAATCCGTACTACCTATGTCTAAATCTATCGTTCCCGGCAACCCAATAACATTAATTCCAAGTCTTGCTAAATCTTCTGCTCCTTTATAAGATCCATTTCCCCCTATAACTATAAGAGCATCAATTTCATGCTTTTTAATTATTTCTGCACCTTTTACTCTATACTCTTCCTCAAAAAACTCCTTTGATCTAGCTGTAAATAAAATAGTACCACCCCTGTGTATTATCTCAGCAACCTCACTTCTGTGAGTAAACTCAAAGATTTCTTCATCTAACAGCCCCGCATAACCTCTTTTTATTCCTTTAACTCTAAGTCCATTATGTAAAGCATATCTTACAATAGCTCTAACACACGCATTCATCCCTGGCGCATCTCCACCACTTGTTAATACTCCAATCGTTTTAACTTTACTCATTTATTTCTCCCCCTCTATTTTCTGGTAGTGCAAAATATTTTTAGTACTAAATACTACACTATCCCTTTATATTCAATATATTTTTCCTTTTTATAATATTTATTTACCCATTTTACCTTAAATCTACAAAATAATCAATCATAATCTATTTTTCACTTATTATTTTTTCTAATCCTTGCGAATTCAAAATATGAGTATATAAATAATCCTAAAGTAAGAACTATTACACCAATCATCATTATAGCAAATCCTATCTCATGACTTAAAAAAATAGTTGCTAGCATTATTATCCCAAGTATCATAAAAACATATCCACCCAAATCATGCGTTTTATTCCATACCTCTTCACTTGCTAAAGTCCATGGTGTCCTTATACCAGCAAAATAGTTAAATTTAAGTTGTCTCATATATTTTCCTAACACAACAAAGAGCAATCCAAATATGACTCTCATTGAAAATACAACATCAATATTATCATAAAAATTCACCGCAACCGTCAGCCAGTGCAAAATAATTAAAAATATTACAACAGCAATTGTGATATATGAGTACGCCGTTGCATGTAATTTGTAATTTTCTCTTTTAGGATCAATGAAAGGTGCCAAATATGCTAATAAATACATACCCAGAGGCAGTAATGCTGTTATAAAACTCATCCATTTTTCCCCGTGCCCATTAACTTCTCCATTTATACCCCAATGAACTGGAATCACATCTGGCAAATAAGGGTAAACTAATATATTACCTATAATAGATAAAAATATAAGAATAGATATATATTTGTTAAATTTCATGGTAAAACCTCCCTGTTAATCTTTAGTGCTAGTATTAGCTTTTTGTTTTCCTCCCAATTACTATAATTATTTAATCCCTCTAAGGTCTAATTTTCAGTTGCTTCTGCAGAAAAGATTCATTACATTTTTTACCACGCCTACCTAAATGACTTTGACATTTTCTTCTCCAAGCAACTCCTCAAGCTTCTCTATCATCTCGTCCTCAAGTGCCACTTTCATCTTTGCTGTACGAATTTTATCATCATTTTTTGTATGTATGTTTACCTCTACATCACCCTGATATAGATTTAGTATACCCTTTATTTTATCAAATACTTCTTTGTCATTCATGTCTTGTACGCTTATCACAATTTTCCTTCTAGTTCTCTCATCTTGCATCAAATCTTCAATGGGTTTTATTTTATTGCATATAATTTTTACTCCCTCATCTTCTTTTATCGTCAGCCTGCCTTGAACTATTATTATATCATCCACCTGAATATCTCTCATGTATTCATCATATAAATTAGGAAAAACGATAAGTTCTACAATACCATATAAATCTTCTATTTCTACAAATGCCATTTGCTTATAGTTTTTCGTAGTCTTAATCGTTTTCTTCGATACTATTCCTACTATTGTAACCATTTCACCATCATGCTTTATATATTCTTCAGTGTGTTCATCTTTTTGATTCAATTCGGATGTGGTTGTCGTTGTATATTTATTAATTATTTCCATGTAACCCTCCAGCGGATGCCCGCTTACATATATACCTAGAACTTCCTTTTCCATATTTAAAAATATCTTCTTATTAAATTCCTCCATCTTCGGCAATTCTTCTTTTACCTCTGCTGTATCTTCTCCATTAAGTGCAAACATATCTATTTGTCCTATAATATTTTTCCTATCCTTTTGATGAATTGCTTCTAGCAGCTTTTCATATACAGTCAGGTATTGGCTTCTCTTTCCCTCTAGCGAATCGAAAGCCCCAGCTTTTATCAAGCTTTCCACGCATCTTTTGTTGATGTTGTATTTTACCATTCTTTCTAGAAAATCTGTCATACTCTTAAAAACTCCGTTAATCTTTCTTTCCTTAACAACATCCTCGATAACTGCTGTTCCTACATTTTTTATAGCAGATAGTGCATATCTGATATTGCCATTTGACACAGAAAACTTACTGTAACCCTCATTAATATCTGGAGGCAATATACTTATACCAATTTTTTTAGAATCATATATGTATTCTCCTACCTTATCAAGTGAATCCATAACAGAAGTCATCGTAGCCGCCATAAATTCAGCTGGGTAGTAAGTCTTAAGATAGGCAGTTTGATAAGCAATTACTGCATAACATGCCGCATGAGACTTATTGAATGCATAGTTTGCAAAATCAATCATTTCATTAAATATTACTTCAGCCAAATGCTCTGGTATCCCGCGTGCAACACAACCTTCTATTCCACTTTCCTTATCTCCGTATAAAAACACTTGTTTTTCTTTAATCATGACATCCATCTTTTTCTTACCCATCGCACGACGGACCAAATCACTTCTTCCTAAAGAATAACCTGCAAGCTGTCTAACTATCTGCATAACCTGCTCTTGATAAACTATACACCCATAAGTGGATTTAAGTATTGGTTCTAGCTCATCAATCTGATACTCAATCTCTTTCGGAGTCTTTTTTCCCCTTATGTACTTTGGTATAAAATCCATTGGCCCAGGTCTATACAGCGAAACACCAGCAATTATGTCTTCTATACAGTCTGGCTTCAAGTCCTTCATAAAACTAGTCATACCCTTGCTCTCAAGCTGAAAAACACCTTGCGTATTGCCATCTGATATTATTTTAAATACCTTTTCATCTTCAAGTGGTAGTGTATCAAGATCAATCACTTTGCCGTAATTATACTTTATTTGACTAATTGCATTTTGTATAACAGTAAGAGTCCTAAGCCCTAAAAAGTCCATTTTAAGCAAACCTAATTCCTCTACTGTACCCATCGTAAACTGAGTTACAGGCATGTCGTCATTCATAGAAAGCGGTATATATTCGTCAATCGGTCTATCCGCTATAACAACTCCAGCCGCGTGTGTAGATGAATGACGAGGTATTCCCTCTAGTTTGCGTGCCATATCTATTAAATATTTTATTTTCTCATCATTATCATAAAAACCCTTTAGCTGAGAATTCACTTCAAGCGCCTTATCTATCGTTATTTTTATCTCAAATGGAATCATCTTGGCAATCATATCCACTTCACTGTAAGCCATGTTTAAAGCCCTACCCACATCTCTTATAACCGATCTTGCAGACATTGTACCAAATGTTATAATTTGCGCTACTCTCTCTTTCCCATACTTTTCTATAACATACTCAATAACTTCACCACGTCGCTCATAGCAAAAATCTATATCGAAGTCGGGCATGCTTATTCTCTCAGGATTCAAAAATCTCTCAAATATAAGACCATATTTTATCGGATCCACATTTGTTATCTTAAGCACATATGCGACAATACTTCCTGCTCCCGAACCACGTCCAGGGCCTACAGCTATGTCCTTTTCCTTTGCATATCTTATAAAATCCCACACAATCAAGAAGTAATCTACAAACTCCATTTGATTTATTATTCCAAGCTCATACTCCATCCTAGCTTTTAGATCCTCAGTAATATCTTTATATCTTTCAGCTAAACCTTTCTCACATAACATATTCAAGTACTCGTGTGGCTTATATCCCTCTGGCACATCAAACTTTGGCATTTTTGTCACATTAAACTCAAACTCAACATTGCAACGTTCTGCTATCTTATATGTATTTTCCATTGCCTCATAAACATGTTTAAACTTTTCGTAAACTTCTTGTTTTGATTTTAAATAAAAATCATTTTTGTCCATTCTCATTCTATTTTCATCATCCACGGTTTTTGCCGTCTGTATGCATAAAAGTATATCGTGAGATTTATAATCATCTTCATATGTATAATGCACATCATTCGTTATAACCAGTCCAATACCTGTCTCTTTGCTCATCTTAATCAGTTGCTCATTTACTGGTTGTTGTTCTGGCAATGTGTTATGCTGAATTTCCAAGAAAAAGTTGCCTTCTCCAAATATATCTCTATATTCAAGCGCCACATCTTTAGCATCTTCATACCCATGTTTCATTAGCCTTCTAGCTACTACTCCACTCATACAAGCACTTGTAGCTATAAGTCCTTTGCTATACTCTTTTAGTAAATCTTTATCTACTCTTGGTTTATAATAAAAGCCTTCAACATAGCTTCTAGATACTATTTTAACAAGATTTCTATACCCCTCATTATTTTCTGCAAGCAAAACAAGATGATATCTCTCATCATCAATTTTCGGTTCCCTGTCAAACCTAGTACGTGGTGCAACATAAACCTCACACCCTATTATAGGCTTGATTCCCTGTTTCTTAGCCTCTTTGTAAAACTCGATAACCCCGAACATGCTTCCGTGATCAGTTATTGCAAGGCTATCCATATCAAGCTCTTTAGCACGCTTAATAATATCCTTAACCCTAGCCAATCCGTCAAGCAGACTATATTCTGTATGTACATGTAGATGCGTAAATTTTAGATTTTCCATAGTCTGTTCCTTTCTTCGTACAGCTCCCTTGTTAGGGGAGTGGCACATTAGTGCCTGAGGATTTCGTCTTTATACTAATAACTAACTTTATTATATCAAATATCTACATATCTTGCAATTTTCTTTTAATAATTACTTTTAAAATATAAAAAATGATGTACACTATCCCTCATACATCATTCCTTACTCTCTCACTAAAAATGCATCCGGCAAAAATCTTCCTGTCTTCAAGCTACACGGATTATTTATAATCTCGTCTTTATAAACCATTATCGTTGATGACCCACCATCTAGGTTTGTTGCGTTATATGCTCCGTATTCCATCATAATATCTTGTACTTGTCCTATAGTTGCCCCCACGCTCGATGCCTGTCTGCCGTCTATAGCAAGAAGCAGCACTGTTCCATCTTTTTTCTGACCTATCGCCGTTCTTGGGTTTATACCCCATCCTCCATTTCCTATTATCTTAGATGGCTTTCCATTAACAATAAGAAACGGTGCAAAAGAAACTGCATCTCTTACTTTTAGCTTTTTAATTTCCGAAAGGTTATGTACCCCAAGTATAAATTTATCTTTATCTGTAAATCCAATAACATTATATGAAGCACCGTCAGCTCCCTTTAATATCACACCCTCTGATATTAAAAGACCGTCAGCTTCTCTAGCATCTCCATGCTTGCTACTTTGATTTATAAATCCACCAGCGTTGATACCCGCCACAGCACCGTATTTCTTTACTATATCTTTAAGAAACATACCCTTAGACTGTTCCGCTTTAGCACTACCGACAAAAACTTTTGACGGATCTGATATTACTAACATTATTCCTTTATACCCTTTTCCTCTTAAATCTATCTTCTCAATACTAGAACCTTTTCCTTTTTTAATTAAAATTTCAGACGTATCAGCATTCAAACCTGATTGAATCACTTTGTTATTCTCCATTATTTCAGCTATCTCATCATCTGAAACGAGCATTTCTGCAAGATACTGATGCTCCATAGTAGACATCGCCGTAGTAACCCAATACTCCTTAAATTCAGTATAAGGGCTATGAAATAAAACAGCGATTGCAATAACGCTATATAAAGTTAGAAAAAATATTAATGCGAAAAAAAACGTCACAACTTTCTTATATCTTGGTAATATAAATTTCAATATATTCGCCTCTTCCTTATTAGCTTTTTTCGATACTACTGCTATATTATACTTCATTTTGGCGAAATTGTAAATAATAATACTCACATTTTATTCCCCAAAAACAGGAATATAAAAGCACAATGACAACACTAGAGAACTTCCCTTTTAACAACAAAAAAGCTGGCATAGCCAGCTTCTTTAAAATTATCTTTTGCTGAATTGAGGTGCACGTCTTGCAGCCTTTAGTCCATATTTTTTTCTTTCTTTCATTCTTGAATCTCTTGTTAAGAAACCTGCTTGTTTAAGTATTTTTCTTTGATCTGCATCTGCTTCAAGTAATGCTCTAGCTATACCAAGTCTTATTGCTCCTGCTTGACCTGTAAATCCACCACCGTGAACATTTACGTTAATATCAAATTTTTCTAATGTATTTGTTATTGTTAATGCTTGTTTTGTAATAACTTTTAACGTTTCTATTCCGAAATATTCTTCTATGTCTCTTTTATTTATAGTAATTTTACCTTTTCCAGGTACTAGATAAACTCTAGCTACTGAACTTTTTCTTCTTCCTGTTCCATAAAATTGTTTTTTACTATCCAAGATATATCCCTCCTTTTATTATATTAGATTTTCATTTCTATTGGTTGTTGTGCTTCATGATTATGTTCTGTACCTTTAAATACTTTAAGCTTTGTAATCATTTTTCTTCCTAGTCTGTTTTTTGGTAACATGCCTTTAACTGCAAGTTCCATAACAAACTCTGGTTTCTTTTCTAACATCTCTCTATATACTGTCGATTTAAGTCCACCCATATATCCTGAATGATGTCTGTAGTATTTTTGATCAAGTTTCTTTCCTGTAAGTAGAACCTTTTCAGCATTGACAACTATTACAAAATCTCCTGTGTCTAAATGAGGTGTAAATATAACTTTGTTTTTCCCTCTAAGTACGCTTGCAACCTTAGCTGCAATTCTCCCTAGTGCTATTCCTTCTGCATCGATTATAAACCATTTCTTTTCAATCTCGTTTTCTTTTGGTAAGTATGTCTTCACTTATATAACCTCCTTCTTTTTGAATTCACAATGAATCATCTTTAAATTTTATTTTTTAAACATTTAAGCAATTAGGGTATAACAACTGGTTCCCAGGCCTGTCATCATATCTAATCTATTTATATAAACCGGGCTATGGTTTTTAAAATGAAAATATGCCTTTATATAATATAACATTATTTGTCATTTGTCAAGGGCTGAACCTGAAAAATTTGATTTAATTAGCTTTTTAACGCTCTTTTCAAAATCTGACCGTGTAAGCATTACCATTCTTCCACATTTTGTACATTTTATTCTAAAATCAGCCCCTACCCTTAGCACTTCCCATTCAAAGCTTCCGCAAGGATGTTTCTTCTTCATTTGTACAATATCCTCAATATTATATTGCATATATCTCTACCTCCTTTAATACAATAAAAAATATCACCACCGCACTTGTTTCATTAGAGTATATCAAACTTTAATAATTCTTACAATGAGAAACTAGCAAAAAGGTTATAATTTTTTCCATAGAGATTGAATAGAAATCTACACTGCTTCATATACTTGAATTGTAAGTAAAAATCAATCAAAACAAAAAATAATAAAAATATGATATTGCATGCTTGACAATGACTTTGAATCATGATATAATACTCTTTGTCAGCATTATTAATTGCTTAATTGGCAATATGGTGTTAACAAGACAGTAAAATGAACAGGTAATCCTCGATAGCTCAGTGGTATAAGCAGAGAAGCAAAATATGTATTTTAGATTTTGACTGAATCGCTTAGTCCACAAACATGAATAATATTGAGATTAGATTATCAAAAAGAAAACAAAGAGTTATAATCCTCGATAGCTCAGTGGTAGAGCATTCGGCTGTTAACCGAAGGGTCGTAGGTTCGAGCCCCACTCGAGGAGTTTTCTGGTCCATTGGTCAAGCGGTCAAGACATCGCCCTTTCACGGCGGTAACAGGGGTTCGATTCCCCTATGGACTATCGTAAATAATTGGCGCCATAGCCAAGTGGTAAGGCAAAGGTCTGCAACACCTTCATCACCAGTTCAAATCTGGTTGGCGCCTTACTACCTAAAATAAAATATCGCGGGGTGGAGCAGTCTGGCAGCTCGTCGGGCTCATAACCCGAAGGTCATAGGTTCAAATCCTGTCCCCGCAATAAACCTAAATACAGCTTGACTTAGAGCTGTATTTTTTGTACCCATTTATGTGGGTTAAGTGTGTTTTATGGTCTGAAACGCACTACTTCTAACAGATCTCTAACAACTGCGAAAAGGAGAGCCAATATAGCTTTCAGTTTGGCTCTCTTTTTTGGTATTAAATTAGTCCTTATAATGCGTTTAATAATAATAATAGTTATAATAATGTTTAAGAAACAAAAAGGGCCTCCGTGCGATATGAACGGGCCACATGACGCGTATTTTAGGTTTCAAAACTATCAAATTTGGTTTCAAGATACATTGTTCGCATGGAGACAAAACTGCATAAAACCATTTATCATAAATAGCATAAAGCCTTATAGATGCTGGACTTTATATGGCTTTTATGCTATAATAAATGCATGAAAATATCTTTGAAGGTAAAAAAATAACACTACAGTAAAGTTGAAAATTAACTTTTTTTGTAGTGTGAAAAAACAGATCCTCACGTCAGCTCAGCCTCCTCAGGATGACGCTCGACGGGGATATTGTTATTTATGACATCTGAACTGTAACCATTATACAGATTATTTATTTTTTCTAAAAGTTCATTTTTTTCTGTGAAATTAGTACTATTTAGTGATCTTTTGTTAAAATTTGTTTTAAAATAATGCCTAGCTATTTTTCTGTCTTTTTCTCTACCATTAATTACTGCAGATCCAGCATCAGCAAATTCTCCAGTGTCACTGCTATAAATTTTTACAGGTTCTGCTGGTGATTCTCCTCTTATATAAACCTCTACAGTATATACCATACCTGCTTTTTCAAAAGTATTAATGGTATTTAGCATTTCATCATCATAAGCCTTATAAAAAGTTTTTGTAGAAACAACTCTTCCCCAACCCTTTTCTTCTACTTGACCTTCATATCTTTCAACTATAGACATTAAACAATTCAGTTCATTTACAGCCATTGCTCTCACAATTATCTTATAACCTTTCATCTTAGATATCATTTTTTCAAATATTTCAATTTTTCTCCCAGTTCCTTCATATAAAACGTTAAATCTACATTCTATAGCCTTATCCATTAAATCATCTGTCCAAAATTTACTCTCTTCATTTGTTACTTTAATATAATATTCTGGATATACTCTAGCTATTTCATCTGCTTTTGGGTGAAATGGTCTCAATTCATCATTGTTTACTATTATTAGATTATCATTTTTAAATTGTTTAAGAGCATATCCATTTAATCCTGTTTTTCCAGAACCAGGAGGAGCTATATCTATAATAGCTATGGGTCTTTGTTCTGATACTTTTCCTGATAGCATAAGTTCATTTATAGAATTTCCAATTCTTTTGTGTTCTTCTTCTGAAAGTTTATAATATTCACATATTTTTTCCAAATTCAAATCCATTTTTAATCCTCACTTTCATAGCTCTTTTTTATTTTTTTTTCCATAATCTCTTATTATTTTATCTATGATTATTTCATTTCCTTTGTACATTTCATTTCTTTCTTCTATAAGCTTTTTTATATCTTCATCTTCTGATTTATAGCCATTCATTGAATACATTGCAATTTTTGCCGCAATAATTTCAACTGCAATTTCTAATTTAGTATTAGAACTCATATTATCCATATGTATCTCCTTTCAAGTGCCATATTCCAAATCTTTATTTATCCTTTCATAACTATTATTTATATTAATAGTTTACCATCTTTCATTTTTTTTAGCAAGAGTTATTTGAACATTTCAACAAAACCCGTTACATTTCACCAAATTATTTAATAAATTACCAGATAAAATTAAAATTAGTGTTGTAACATTACTATAAAGAATTATAATAGAAAAACAGAAAAACTAAAAAAGGAGAGCTACTTACAAAACCAGTTTTTATAGATATGCTAACAAAGGCGAAAAATGCTTTCACGTAATGGAGATATTTCTATGAGAATAAGGTTAACAATGCAGACATAGATTTTCTTGAAGCACTTATATACTGTGTAAACGAGGAATAATATGTTATATAGGAATAACCTTAACTTGTAGAATTAGGAGGGATGATATATGTGGATAGAAAAAAGAGGGAAATATGATAAATTGCTTTTGAAACTTATAGGAATTTTAAATACATGAGACCCATATCACCTTACATTAAGTATAAGCAAATCTCTATCAGATCTCTAACAAAACCGCAAAAACAATGCAGTATTGGATAAGAAATAGATAATGTATACAATAAAGGAATCCTATACATACGGCTTTTATGTTGCTATAACGGATAAGCAAAATAAACCTATACTGCTCATAACCCGAAGGTCATAGGTTCAAATCCTGTCCCCGCAATCTCAATTGAATCAGCGTTTAGCTGGTTCTTTTTTTGCTTAAAAAGGTGAACTAGTGTCCAAGTGGTGTCTTATGGATTTATCACTATTTTTTGAAAGATATTTTATAATTTTTATGACTGTGATATAATAATAAAAAGTAAATTAGAATAGAGGTAACTTTGGATGTAGTTAATAGTATAGCGCAAATATAAAATCGGATAATGTCAAAAGTTTTATGAAAAAATGAAAGCCTCAAATTTGTCATTGCGACATCCTAAGACTTGGTTTGTGTATTGTGCAAACTTAGACATAGGAGTCCTCTAGGAGGGTGAACGAAACAATCCCGTTTTTAAGAAAGAATGCTATAAATAGTATTTAGTATGTAGTATTATAAATATTTTACACTACCAAAAAATATAAGGAGGTTTTAAATGAGTATAAGAGTATCTACATGGAATATAAGCAATGGAATATCGGCTAAATGGTCTTTGGTTGAAGGAGTTAAAAAAGAAGAATACACAAAGAAAGCAGGATTTATATATGAGATAATTGATTTTATAAAAAATGAAGATATCGATGTAATTGGTATGCAAGAAATTGTAACTTCATCTACCAAATATGATTCTCATGTTAAATTAATAGCAGAGAATACAGACTTGAAATATTATATTGATCATGAAACTTGTGATGCTCACTTGATTGAATATTCTAGATCAGGTAATGCAATATTATCAAAGTATCCCATAATAGAATTTGAAAAAATATTATATACAAATCCGTATTTAAAGGTAAAAAGTAAAACTGGAAAAATATATACAACGTTTGATAAAAGTACAATTGTAGCTAAAATAGATCATCCAGATGGACAATTCTATTTTATAACAAGCCATGGGCATCCATATACAAGATTTAATTCGACAGATATAGAGAACAAAGAGATTGTAAGAGAGATTTATACTATAGCAGAAGAATATAGTATAAAAGGGTTTCCGATCATTTTAGGAATGGACTCGAATATATATAATATGAAAGATGTTATACCAGAATTTTTTGATAAATACATAGATATATTAAAAGAACCATCAAGAAAAGATGGTAGGAAAACAGATAATATAATAATAAAAACAAATAAATTAAGAGAAATAAATACATATACAATAAATGATACAAAATCAGATCATTTTCTGTGTATAAGTGATGTAGAAATAATTTAGTATTTCAATTTCTGCGCCTTAAACGCCTCATAACCCGAAGGTCATAGGTTCAAATCCTGTACCCGCAATCTCATAGTATAGGGCAAATATTAAATTGATGGAGGATGTTAATATGGTTTATTTACTAGGTGGAGGAAAAGGCTTTAGTGAAAAAATAGCAGAATCATTTATAAAAAATATAGTGCAGGGCAGTAACATAACTTTTATACCAACTTCTCAGGAAGATGTTGAAACTGTAGAGAAATATAAAACAGTAAATATAAAATGGCTCAAAGAAATAGGCATTACCTTTGAAGAATCATTTATAATAGGTATAGATGATGATAAGAAGTCAGCGGTTAATAAGTTAGAAAAATCAGATGTAATTTATTTGATGGGTGGATTACCTCATACTCAACTAGAATTAATAAATAAGTTAGGCATTGAAGAAAAAATTAAAGAATTTCAAGGGATCTTAATAGGTACGAGTGCTGGGGCCTTAAATTTGTGTGAGTATTCTATAACAACAAGATATGACGATTATACGTAAATAGGTATAACCGAAGGCTTAAATATTGCGAAGGGTATTGCTGTGGAAGTTCATTATGATAGTAATAGTGAAAGTCAAAACTCAGATTTAATGGAAATATCCACACAACTTAAAGATTTAAGTATATATTTGATTCCTGAAAGATGTGGTATCCTTTTTGATGAGGGAAATTTGAAGTTCTTAGGGGAAAAAGATATTGACATAATGATTGATGGTCCCTTTATAAAGATTCTTCTTCCTCACAAACAAGCTCCCCATTAAAAACTAGCTCTTTATATTTATCATTATAAAGGCCAGAAACTTCTTGTGTTAACTCCCAACCATATTTTTCTATTGCAGGTTTAAACATATCTAATTTATATTCTGCAATAGTTATCATAGGTTGCTCAGTACCCAGTGCTTCCATTGATTCCTCTATTAAAGAAGTCCCTATTTTCATACCTCTACATTCATCTTTTACATATAAAGTACAGATTTTTTTTCTCGTCTACAGAGTTTTTTATAAATGAGACTCCAACTATTCCTGTATCCAGTCTTATGAACAAGATATCCCTATCTCCGTTAATAACGCCAGGTAATTGTTTATTCCAATACCACTCTTTATGTTTAGGGTATCCACATTAATAAAATCAGTTATAGCATAGGCTTCCGTTGCAATTCTTTCAAATTCAGATAAATTATTTATATAACCTTTTATGCTCTCAACATTATTCATTGGTACCTCCTAAATTCTAATTTTTATTCCTAATGCCCCATAGTTTTGTTCTCTTTCAGGTGTGTAAAATTCATAAGTAATATTTACCATCTCTTCTGTGGTTTTACCCTCAAAGCCCATTGTTTTATGGGGCAAATCATTGTACATATCTTCAAATTTCTTATATCTTAATAATCCAATTACTTCGGCATCTAGTGTTTCTTGTAATTCAGGTTCTTTTTGAAATCTAATCATATCCCCTATTTTTATTTCCTGTCTTTTTTCATCATTCAACCTTATTTCTATCGTTTTTTCTCCTGCTTGTATTAAATCAAAATATACAGGTCTAAGTTTCATTTCGTGTAGCATATACGTTCCCTCCTTAGTATGATTTTTTTTATTTTAGCATATATTAAGTATATTATCAATATTTTACACTATATTGTTATTAGTTTTTCATTTGACTTTTTATCTTATATGATGTATTATTGTGGAAAATAATTTGAGGTGTGTTTATGAGTAAATTTAACAAAGACTCTGACAATCGTATTATGTTAATGTCTATAGAAAGCAAGTATGCAAGACAAATTTTTAATGGTACTAAACCATTTGAATTTAGAAAACCCCCTATTGACGAAGTAGATTTGAATAAAGAAATATATATATTCTGCTAAAGAAGATAAAGCTATTATTGGTCATATGAAGGTTCGCGATATATTCAAAGGAAATTTAGATCAAATATTATCTTTAACCGGTTATAATACTAGAGACGATAAAAATGAAATAATAGATTATTATGGCTATGGATTTAAAAATTGCAACGCATTACAGTCCCTAACAAAAAAAAGAATCCCGAAGGATTCTTTTTTCACATCTTTATTTCATCTTAGAATTCGCTTGAATCAAATATCATTATAGTTACTGATTCTGATCCATTTAAGTTTTCTAAGTCTCCATCATTATCGATATCAACTACATAGTAGTAAACTGTACTTGCTTCGTCTGTTTGTGCTGCTGCATAAGTTATTATATCACTATCTGTTTCAACTATTGAAGTTACTTCTGATTCTCCAATATTTTTAATTGCTAAGTTGATTGCATCTATTCCGCCTGATAATGTTGCACCTGTGAGTGTTATATCTCCTGCGTTTGTTGCATCTTCAGTTTTTGCTAATGTTATTGCATTTCCTGCTATTCCTGCTGCTGATGCTGTTACTGTTACTACATTTCCTACTACTGATGCTGCTACATTTCCTAATGCATCGATATCAGCTTGTAAATCTGCTGCTGTTGTAAAGTTTGCTGCTGTGTTATCTAGTGAATTATAAGTGAATGTTGTTCCACTTACTGTTACTGTATCTCCATCTACTAAGTTTGCTGGTACTAATGTTATTGTTCCTGTTGCTGCTACTGCTGCTACTGATGTAGTTATTTCTGATTCTACTACGAACATATTTTTGTATGAATCATATGCTATTTTTGCATTTGTATTGTCTAACATCTTAACTTCATTTCTTGAAGTTACTTCATAGAATTTAGCTGTTTTTATATTATTATCAAATTCAATATTTTCTTTAGTTACATATCCTTCAGCGTCTGATGAATATGTTGCTAAGATACCTACAAATTTTGTCCATTCTGCTGAATTATCTAAGTCTAGAGTTGAAGCGTCAAATCCTGTTGCATCTATATCTGCTGCTTCATCTTCAGTTACATAGAAATCTTTAGAACCTTCATTTGTTGTTACTGATACTTTATAGTCTCCACCTGTTAATTTTCTAACATTTGTTATTACACCTACATTGTCATCATTTGATTTTGCTAATACTTCTGCTGAGTTATTAAAGAATACATATTCAGCAACTTCTTTATCATCATCAAATTCTACCATTATAGCTGATTTTGCTGCTGTTTGATCTTTTAGAGATGACCAATCCACATTCTTAATTGGCATTACACCATCATCTAAACTATCTGCTTGATATACTTTTACTGAGCTTCCATCTACATAGTAGTTAGTTGCACCCATTGTGAATTTTTCTTTTTCTACATCAAGAGTTATATTTCCTACTGCTATTTCATCTGCTTCTACTGCATAAATTACTATTTTGTCAGATGTTATTTCGTATTTTACTACTTGACCTAATAGCTCTGCATAAGTGTCCATTCCTGCTTGGTCTCCTGCTACGCCGTCAAGTTCTCCGTCTGCTGTTGGGTTTGTTCCATCAAAGAAGTCTACCCCTGCAAATACTATACCTTGGTCATCTGTTTCTTCTGCATCAAATACTTTCAATGCTGTTGTATTTCCTGATTTTAAGTCCATCAATTCTATTTTTGCATTTGTGTTTCCTTTTGCATCTGCAAGATCTCTATACATATCTGTGATTATACCATACTCACCTGAAGATTGTGAACCAGTTATTTTGTCTAGCATTGCTATTTGTCCTTGAGCATCTAAATACAATTCAACTGAATCATCAACTTCATGTGTATCTATTACTGAACCAGAGAAGTTAGGGCTGAACTTATAATCAGTTCCATTAACTTCAATAGATTCTGAATCTATTGCATCTACTGTTCCTTCTACTGTGTTAGCTGGTAATACTAATATATACTCTTCTTGTGCTCCTGCATACATTATCATATCTCCTGCTTTAATATCTGCAAGTGATATTGAACTACCTGTTGCATTATTTACATATACCACTTCGTCATCTAAATCATATACAAGTGATGATGAATTAGTTCTTGGCATATCTGAGTCTGATTTTATTGTATATACATTATCGTCTTCATCTACTTTTACTTCATCAACTATTAAAACTGAATCATAGTTGTAAAGATATAAATAAGTTACATCTCCATCTTTATCTAATATAGCTTTTCCTGTTAAATCTAAATCTTCATTAGCTGAACCTTTTGCTCCTATTACACCATCAAGAATATTTGATGCTACAGTTGCATAGTCATATGATTTTTCAGTACCATCTGCTAATGTAACTTCTACTTTTGATGTTGTATTACTTGTAATATCCATAAATGATACTACTTTTTGCTTAGAATCTTTTGCAAGTTGGATTGAAACTACTTCTCCATCTTCATTTTGGAATATATCTATTTCTTGTCCTGGTAATACTGATTTAGCCATTCCATCAGCAAATGTATAATCTATTGCTGGGTCAGAACCTTTTTGAGCTGTAAACTTTTCTGGTTTACCGTCTACTCCTAATGATGCTGTTACTGTAGTCATTTCTACTTTTGTTAATTCTAATTTTTCAATAAATAATGTTTCTTCTGGAAGATTAACAGTTGAACCTGTTTTTTCAAATGTTCTTGTTCCATCAGAATTGTATCCTGTTGCTTTCCACATTGGTATATCTAAAGTTTCGTTAGCCATTATAGCTACATTCCCTCTTGTTGCTGGTGCATTTGGTATTATAGCTACATTATCAGTTAAACCTTCTATTAAAGCAAAGTTTAAATAATTTGTTGGCCATGTACCACTCGCCCCTACTGCTTCTCCTGCTCCTAATGCTCTAACCATCATTGTAACGATTTCAGCATAAGTTACTTTGTTTTCTGCTCCAAATGAACCATCTGGATATCCTTTGATAATTCCTGCACTAGCTGCTACGTTTACATAACCGTTTGCCCAGTGAGCTGAAGTCATATCATTAAATTGTGCTAAACCTGTTGAATAACTTGCTAAACTTTCTTTTCCTAACATTCTAACCATTACTGCTGCTGCTTCTGCTCTTGTAATAGTTCCTTCTGGTTTGAATGTTCCATCTTCGTAACCTTCAATAATATCTATACTTGATAATCTGTTTACCGCTGTAGAACTATTGCTGTCTACGTCAGTAAAATTTGTGCTAGCAGCAAATGATAAGTTAATACTTGTTGCCATCATTACTACTGTTAATATTGATGCTAATGTTCTTTTTAAACTTTTCATTCAAATATCCCCCTTCTAGAGATTATATTTTATTTTTAGTGGTTTGATTGATTCCCACTTACATTCGTAATTATAACACCAGAGATGATAAGTGTCAATATAAACGCCCAACCTGTAATCTACACGTAAATACCGTAAAGTTTCTGTAACCCTGTAATAATGGGGTATTTAGGCAATTTGCGCTGAGCCAGCTCTGACATTGAGTTCCGATATTGTCAAAGTTAAACCTAACATACTTCCTTCTATATAATCATTATCTATTTACTCCAAAAATCGTTCATTCTTCACAAGACACTAACGCAATTACAAAAAAATAAGACTTAAATAGCAAATAAAAGAGACAGCATCGCAATGCTATCCCAAATTATTAATACTCTCCCACTCATCTGCCTTAATTTAAATACATATCACTAGCTAGCTATATCTATCATATCTTGAGTATACTGATAAAAGAGTTCGCCATTATATACATAAATACGTCCTCCCAAATCTTCTTTCCAAATCTCCATTCCATTATTTGTATATCCTACAACTTTACCTTCTATACTATCAATTGATTTACTTTCTTTACTATCATAATAATATCTCTCACCTTTTAACATAATACTACCTAATAAATCATTAAAAAAATATATACTACTATTTTGTATATGTGGTTGATATATGCCCACAAACATATCAATTGGAACTAAAACCTCATCTCCAAAAGTAGTACATGCACTATTTGAATTAATATAATATGTTTCTAAAGGCGTTTTAACAATTGCCGTTTTGCTTTTATCTTGAACTGTAATTTCTGTTTTATAAATACTCATCTTTACACTTTTGTTTTTATCATCAACGAATATTTGCTCATTAGAAGCTGTCGCAAGTTCTTTTAAAGATATATATAATTTTTGTTCAGTATCACTCGTTGTAAATACATTTTTAAAATCAATCTTCTTACCATTCATATATACTAGATGATCTGATTTAATCAAATCAAAATCCACATATGACTCTATATTAATCACCACTGTTTTCGATTCTTCTTTATAATTAACGGCCTTATCACAAGTTTCAACTATAAATCTTAGTGGCACCATAGTTCTATTATTTATTATCTTCGCTGATACATCTAACTCTACTTCTTGGCCATTTACATTTGATTTTTCGTTATTTATGTATAACTCTACTCTTTTTCCTACTTTTTCGCCTGTTATCTTTTTGTTCTTCCCATCCCATTCTACCGTAAACCCTAGCATCTCAAATATCTTTCTAACTGGAACCAAAGTTCTACCTTCTACTATAACTGGCTGCTGATCTTCAAACACCACTTCTTGTCCATCTAACACCACTTTAATGTGTGTCCCTATCCCTTCCTCTGCCCTACTACAACCAATATTAAATAATATTATAAATACTAATAAAGCCCCTAAAGTCATCCTTTTCATCTGTAAACTACCTCCTAGGTATATAAAATATGTTTGTTATTTTAACAATGTTTCCATTTAGAGTCGGATATTATAGCTTTATTTTTAAAAACCATCTTATCCACTGAATTCTTATATTATCTTAATTTATTATATAATAGTTTAAAACTTTTATCAATATAATTTTGAACTATTATATAATAAATTATTACAGTTCTGAGGTAAGTATTTGTCCCTTCTCCCACCCTGTCATTCGGACATCCTAAGACTTGGTTTGTGTATTGTGCAAACCTAGAACATAGGGGTCCTCTGGGAGGGTGTACGAAGCAATCTCTCTAAATATAACAACCCATTTGTAAACCTATTTAGGGTATATCTCTTCCCATAGTTTTTGCTATTTCGATCCATTCCTTCATAACTATTTCTACATTTTCTACTGCATCCTTATATGTTTTTCCATCCGCCATACAGCCCGATAATTCTGGGACTTCTGCTACATATGATTCATCCTCTTCACTCCAATATATTATCATCTCATATTTCCCCATCAGTATCCCCTCCTCGTTTATATCTCACTATGTTACTCCTTTACTATTTTTATCTTTAGTATCTACATATTATACTGTTTTATTTTAAAGGATCTAGTATTCTTAAATAATATCACTCTCTGATATTATATATTTGCACATATCCAATTGTCGAATATGACCACGGACGCTTTATATGTGGCAGCAGACAGGAAATTGGACCCTAAGAGATTAATTATGTGCATAGCAAAAAGAACCCCGAAGGGTTCTCTCTGTAGTTTGTTTATATTATGTTAATTCTAGAATTGGTCTTTGTCAAATATTATTACAACTACTGCATCATCTGTTCCATCTTCAGTTAAATCTACTAGTTCACCATCATCATTAGTTTTTACTGAATAATAGTAAACTGTTGTATCTTTTGCTGTTTCTGAAGCTGCAAATGTTGTTAATGTATCTTTAGCAGTTTCTATAGCTGATAATTCAGCTACTTCTAAGTCTTTAGCATTGAATGCTACTGCTGTTACTGCTGTTACTGGTAATACTGGTAGTGTAACTTGTGTTACTACTCCAACTACTCCTGTACCTACTGTAGTTACTGTTGGTGCTGTAAGATTAGCATTAGTTTGTGTTAAAACTAATGTACTAGCATCTACACCATCCGCTGTTACAGTATAGTTTGTTGGCATAAATCCTACTAATGCTGCTAATATTTCTGTTCTAGTTGCATCAGCGTCTACACCTGGTACAAATGATGTACCAACAACTGGTGTTGCTGCTACTGCTGTTAAAGTTTTTCCAGCTATTGTAATTGTATCACCAATTGCAATGTTTGTTGTAATGTCTACTGAATATACACCTTTTACTTCTGTTACTCCTACTACTCCTGTTACTTCTGGTGTTATATCAGCGTTTAATACTAATACATTTGCGAATCCACTAACTTTAACTTCTCCATTTGGATCAGCTAAGAATTCATATTCGCCTCTATCATTTAATTCATATAATTTTGATTTTTCTAATGCTGCAAATCCTTCTACTGTTATATCATCTTTAGTTATATAGTCTGCATCTTTAGCTCCATAAGATATTAAAGCTCCTTCAAAACTATTATATCCTGTTCCTGCTAATAAAGCATCTACATCAGACCAGTCATCTTCGTCAACATATAATGTTAATGTTGTACCGTCTAAAGCTAACACTGATAATTTAACATCATTACTTGTTATTTCTCTTGCATCAACTATTATACCCATAGCATCATCATTTGTTTTTACAAGTGAATCAAGTTTATCTGTGAAGTAAACAAATTTAGCTTCATCATTATCATCATCTATTTCTACTAAAACTACTGCTTCTGACTGATCTTCTAAAGTTGACCAGCTAACTTTATCTACTTCTAATATTCCGTCACCATCTAATTTATCAGCGTCGTAAACAACAACTTCTTCACCATTTACATAGTATGTTCCGTCATTTACTCCACCTGCTGCTACAGTGAATTTTTCTACACTTACATCTATTCCTGCTGTACCAACAGAAACTTCTGTAGTATCAACATCATATATTACTATTTTAGTATCTTGTACTTCATATTTAACAACTTTTCCTACTAAGTTTGCTGTAACAACTGTTTCATCAAATTCCTCAGCTATTGCGTCTAAATCCGTTCCGTCTGCTGTTTCGTAGAAGTCGTAAACTACTGGTACTGCTACAGTTTTGTCACTGAATATTTCTTCATCAGTTTCTTCAGCATCAAATATCTTCATTCCTGTTGGTTCTCCTGTCGCTAAGTCTAATATTTCTATTTTAGCTTCAGTTTTATCTCTGTCTCCTTCTAATGAATAGAAGTCAACGATTATACCATAATCACCTGTTGCTCCTGCTGATGTTAATTCGTCAACGAATACTACTTGACCCATAGCATCTAAATATGCTGCTACTTCATCATCAACGTTAACGTTAACAGTAAAGTTAGGGCTTATATCATATTCTGTTCCGTCGATTTCGATTACTCCTGTATCGTCTCCATCAACTGTTCCTTCTATAGCTTCTTTTTCAAGAACCATTATATACTCTTCATTTGTAGTGTATACTACTGCATCCCCTGCTTTGATATCTGCAAATGTAAGAGTTTTTCCCTTAGCATCGTAGATGTAAGTTACATCTTCATCAGTATCATAAGTAAGTGATGCTGAAGATGTTCTTATATCACTATCTGGATCTATAGTTACATCTTCTTCGTCGATGTCAATTTCATCAACTATCATGTACTCTGTAAATTCTGTAGCGTGTACAACTGCTACTTCATTATCTTCATCTAATATTAATTTACCTTGTAAGTCTAACTCTTCGTCGATATCAGCTTTAACCGCTGTTTCTCCATCTAAAGAGTAACCAACTACATCTGCTAAATCATATTTTTCTTCGTCTCCGTTAGCTAATTTAACTTTGATTGTATCAGCTGCTACATCAGTCACATCAACGAATGAAACTAATTCTTGTTTAGAATCTTCTGCTATTTGTACCATAACAACATCGTTGTCATCGTTAAGCCATAAATCTACTTCAAGACCAGTAACAACTGGTTGAGCCATATTTTCAGCAAAAGTATAAGTTGCTCCATTAGCTTTGAATTGATCAACATCTAATGTACCTTCGCCCAATTTAGCTGTTATAGTTTTCATTGTAAGTTTTGTTAATTCAAGTTTTTCTGTAAATAATGTTTTCTCTATAATCTCGTCGCTAGAATCTTTATCGTCATATTTTGCATAAGTTCTAGTTCCGTCAGTATTGTACCCTGTTGCTTCCCATAATTGTGCATCAAGAGTTGTGTTAGCCATTATAGCTACATCCCCTCTTACTGCTGGTGCGTTAGGTACTACTGCTACATCATCAGTTAAACCTTCTACTAGTGCAAAGTTTAAGTAGTTGTTTGGCCATACTCCTTGTGCTCCAACTGCTTCTCCTGCTCCTAATGCTCTAACCATCATTGTAACTGTTTCTGCATAAGTTACTTGTGCGTCTGGTTTGTATGTTCCGTCTTCATATCCTTTAACTAGTCCAGCACCTGCAGCTACGTTTACATAACCGTTTGCCCAGTGTCCTGTCATATCAGAAAATTGTGTTAAACCTGCTGAATAACCAGCTAATTTTTCTTTTCCTAACATTCTTACCATAACCGCTGCAGCTTCTGCTCTTGTTATAGTACCTTCTGGTTTGAATGTTCCATCTTCATATCCTGTTAATATGTCGATACTTGCTAATCTTGTTACTGCTGTAGAATATTTGCTGTCTACATCAGTAAAGTTTGTGCTTGCAGCGAAACTTACATTAATACTTGTCGCTAACATAGCTACTGCTAAAATCGATGCTAATGCTCTTTTTAATCTCTTCATTAATGAATTCCTCCTTTAAATTTTTTTAATTTTCGTGGCATTGGTTAATTTCCACTTACAAGAGAGATTATACCAAGGTTGTTTTTATATGTCAATAGTTCTTTCGAACTTGTAAATTTACTGTAATAATTGTTATTTTTGTAATATTTATGTAATGAATATATATGTGTTTTATATGCTGTTATACACATCTTATAAACACATTACACACAGTATTTCTACCCTTATCCACATGTTATACACAAATTTTCTCTATTTTTACTACCTATATGCTACTCAAAACTCATGTTAACACCCCATATTTTGTAGGTTTATACTACTTTTTATACTTATACACATTATTTTGTTGATTACTCGGATAACTTATTAACTATACTTAAATATTTCTTTTAATATATTACAATATATCTCTCCTCTCCCTATCATTCTATAACGATTCCCTTCATGTTTTACCCATCCCTACAAATTCTTACTAATCCTATACCAATTAACATATAAAACCCCACATCCGTTATATCCCCTCCATAGGTATGTCCCAGCGTTCAGTACTCTTGAACGGAAAGGGCAGACCGTCAACATCCCCCATCCAAAATTAAATTATCTTTTCTCCTAATCCGCAAACTGTTTGAGTAAGTGTAGCTCATGCGAAACGCACGAGTTCTTGCGGCTAGTCACCCAAGGATGGGGGTTAGGGGGTTTAGTTTTTTTGTTACCTTTTTTTTGAAAAAAAGTAAATACACTATTGTTTTATATATTAAATACAGTTATTTTCTTTTTGACATACCAAAAAGAAACAAAAAGTATTTTCTCCCCCAAACCCCCGCTGGAGGCTTT